>ERZ808040.1023-NODE-1023-length-20628-cov-4.819474_pt1 | contig 20628 bp, 15 predicted proteins | sample MGYA00380191_ERZ808040 | MGnify/ENA primary metagenome ERZ808040 (study PRJEB31490, sample SAMN06133395) | mouse gut metagenome | isolation source: J6 | host: mice | place: China: Chengdu | collected 2015-05 ...
TGGGCAAACCCGGCGGTCGCGGTCAATGACCGGACACAGTCCATTTTCCCGCCGGATGTGCACGCAGTGATGGATCATGGCAAGCGTGATGTGTCACGGTTCCCGGTTGCGACCGGAGTGTACTATAAAAAAGATTACAGCGAGGGCGTGGACATTTCCCGTTACAAGAATATCCCGGTGCCGACCTCGTATATGGCACAAAAATCGCGTTATGATTTTGTCGGCGGCTATGATTACGGAAGGGAGGCGGGGCTTTTGCATGTGGCAGACCATCTGGTTTCGCCGGGCAAAAAGCAGTGGACATGGGGCTGCGGTGATTTCGGGCAGGCATGGGACCGCAACCTTACGGATGAGGACGGACCGTATATTGAGCTGATGACCGGGGTTTACACGGACAACCAGCCGGATTTTACATGGCTTAAGCCATTTGAGGAGAAGAGTTTTTGCCAGTATTTTATGCCGTACAAGGCGGCGGGGCAGGTGAAAAACGCGACGAAGGAAGCGGTTGTCTCGCTTTCCCGGGAAAATGGCTGCGCAAAGGTGGTCGTTTACGCGACCGGGAGTTATCCGGAAGCGGTGGTACAGCTGAGTGTGGAGACGGAGCAGGATTGTGCAGAAGCGTTTGCGGCGGGTGTGCGACAGGCAGATAGATCGGTAAGGCTTGATGACAATGCCGCTTTGTGTGGCTCGGCTCTGTTGCGGGAGCATCCGCAGGCAGGGGCGGAACGGATCTTGTTTGAGGAGAAAACCGTGCTTTCGCCGACGCAGGTTTTTGAGCGTGAGATTTGTCTTGTGGGGGCGGAAAAAGGGCGGCTGTGCCTTACGGTTCTCTCAGGGGAGAAGGAGCTTGTATGCTACCGGGAAGAGAGGGAGGAAATACCGGAACTCCCGGAGCCTGCGCAGGCGGCAAAAGCACCGGAAAACATCATGACGAACGAGGAGCTTTACCTGACGGGGCAGCATTTGGAGCAGTACCGCCACGCAACCTTCCTGCCGGATCCGTATTATCTGGAAGGATTAAAGCGCGATTCGGGCGATATCCGCATCAACACGGCATACGGGCGGCTTTTACTTTCGAGAGGGCAGTTTGCGCAGGCGGAAGAGTATTTCCGGCAAGCATTAAAACGCCTGACATGGAAGAATCCGAACCCGTACCATAGCGAGACCTATTATCTGTTCGGATTGACGCTCCTTTACCGTGCAGGCAGCGAGTTTTCCGGCGGGGGCGGCAAGGCTTTTTCATGGCGCAGGGAAGCGTACGAGAATTTCTATAAGGCGGCGTGGAGCGCCGAACAGCAGGAGAAAGCTTATTATTATGTGGCGGCTCTTGACGCGCGGGAGGGGAAATGGGCTCTGGCGTTAGAACATGCCGAAAGATCGCTTGTCCGCAACGCGCACAATATCAAGGCAAGAGGTTTGAAAGCATATCTGCTGCGAAAGCTCGGACGGAAAGAGGATGCGCTTCGGTGGGGGCGGGAGAACCTCGCGCTTGACCCGTTTGATCTTGTTTCCTGCAGGGAGGCGGTGCTTTACGGCACGCTTGCAGAGGAAGAGTTTGAAAGAAGACTTGGAAATTCCCCGGAGAGCTATCTGCTTGCGGCGAGGGATTATGCAGAGTTTGGGGCATTTGAGGAAGCATGCGGGCTGCTTAACGCATGCAGGGCAGCACATCCGATGATAAAGTATTATCAGGCGCTTTATACAGCCAGGTGGCAGGAAGGGAACAGGCTGCCAAAAGAAAACGGCAGCCCTGCGCATCCGTCCGTTAAGGAGCTTTTGTCACAGGCGGAGGCAATCGCTTCGGACTATTGTTTTCCGAATAAGCTTGATGATATCGCGGTTCTGAGGTTTGCGATTGAGCATGGCTGTAAAAAGCGGGCATCCTACTATCTTGGCAACCTGTTTTACGACAAGTTGCAGTGGCAGGAGGCGGTCAGCTTGTGGGAGACGGCACGGCAGGAGGACGGGGGATTTGCGACGGTGCACCGCAATCTTGCGATCGCGTACTACAATAAATTGCAGGATAAGGAGCGTGCAAAAAAGGAATTGGAGCTTGCCTTTGCGCTTGACCCATCGGATGCCAGGGTTTTCCTTGAACTGGATCAGCTCTACAAAAAGCTCGGCGTAAGCAGCGGAAAGCGCCTTACAAATTATGAGGCGCATCCGGCTCTGGCAGAAAAGCGTGACGACCTTTACGTCGAGTATGTTACTTTGCTCAATGCCACGGGAGCATACGGGAAAGCGTTAAAATGTATGATGGGTCGGCGTTTCCACCCGTGGGAGGGCGGTGAGGGAAAGATCACCGCGCAGTACACGCTCGCGCTTTTGCAGCTGGCGAAGGAAAAGATGCGGGAGGAAGCATATGAAAAAGCGGAAGAACTGTTGAGGAGTGCCTTTTTTTACCCGGAAAATCTTGGGGAGGGAAAGCTTGAGGGGACAAAGGACAATCACCTTTATTATCATCTGGGGCTATGCCTTTCCTTGCAGGGGAAGCAGGAGGAGGCGCGGGAATGCTTTCTGCGCGCAACAAAAGGAACCGATGAGCCGGCGGGGGCGATGTACTACAATGACCAGCCGGCGGAGATGATCCTCTACCAGGGGCTTGCGTGGAACAGGCTTTTTGAAGGAGCGAAGGCGAAGGCGAGGTTTTACCGCCTGGTCGACTATGGCGAAAAGCATTTGCACGACGATGTCCGCGTGGATTATTTTGCGGTTTCGCTCCCGGATTTCCTGATTTTTGATGAGGACTGCACGAAAAAGAACCGGGCGCATTGCTACTATCTGATGGGACTTGGAAATCTGGGGCTTGGTGATAGGGAAAAGGCAGAGAAGTTTTTCACGGAGGCGGTGCGTATTGACCCGGCTTTTTTGGATGGGCGGTATGGGATTGATGTATTTGCTGAAACCGGATGTTTCCTGTGAATTGGATTTTACTCTGTATCCTTCGGCTTTTCGTTCTGTTTTATCTGATACGTAATGTAAAAAGGCGCTGCCCTGACAGATCATTCATCTGTCAGGGCAGCGCCTTTTTTGTTTCATAAAATGCAAAAGCGGTTACCGTTGCTTTCTTTATTCCAGCACCGGCGGCTCGAAAATATTCACCGTGCCGTCCGCGCGCCGGTAAGCGTAAGTGTGGCTGTCATCATAGTCGGTGAAAAAAACATACTGGCTCGTGACGTGAATCTGCTTAAAATTGCCGTCCATAATCGTCTGCGCCACCCCGGTCGTAAGGTCGAGGCGCACGATACGGTTGTCGTCGCCGCCGTCAATCTGATAGAAGAGATAGCGTTCGTCCGGTGTGATGTTGTAGGTGAAGCAGAATTCATCCACAAGCTTTTCCGGCTCACTGCCGTCATAACCGACGCGGTAGATGGAGTAATTATCGTTCATGGCAATGTAGTATATGCCGCTGTTCATGGCGATCGGCATTCTGCTGTTATTGTAAACGATCACGGAATTGCTGCCTGTCGCGAGATTGAGCGCGTGGATGTAATGGTCTTTTTCGTCGCCCGCGTAATAGAGAATCCCATTATAGACCGATGCCGGAACCATGCCGTCGGTATTTACCATGCCGGCATTTTTTTTGTCAATGTCAACCTTGTGGAGCTGGATCGCGGTCTTGGTGTCATAATGCTGGTAGTAGATCGTGTTCCCGTAAAGGCAGGAAACCGCGTTCGCACCGTCAAAGAGCATGGCAAGATCCCCGTTTTTCCGCTTGTAGCGGTAGATCCCGGTGTTCTGGAAATGGAATATGCTGACGTTGGTATCTTCCTTCGCGTAATTGCGGCGGGAATAATATACATAATGCCCGTCGGCATTGAGCGAGGCAACCTTGTCCGTGGAGAGTTTCCTGACGTTTGTGCAGTCGGAGGACATCGAGTAGAATTCGCCGTCATCGGCAGGGTTCGCAAAATAAATCGTGTCGCCGATCTCACAGTATAACCCGCCGTTGTACAGGTTCCCTGCCGTGTTCCCGACCGTATCGTCCTCGTTGTAGTATACCTTTTCCGAATAGTATGACAATACGCTGAGCCCCCCGATCACGAGCGCCAGAACCAATATAAAAATCACTGTCTTCTTCATGGTAACCTCCCGTATGTAAAAAATGCTTCTTGCTCTTTCTTTTATTTTAACATAACCGTCTGACTTTTTCCAGTCCCAAATCTCTTGCAAAATCCTGATACGGACGTTATAATGTAGATTGGTAATCCACATTATGGCTATGAAGCGGCAAAGTGGAACATTCAAAGGGAAAGATGCTTCGGAACGGAGAGCAGGATGGTAGATTTAAAGGACTCAAGGGAGGAGATCGACCGGATCGATCAGCAGATTGTGGCGCTGTTTGAGCGTAGGATGCGGGTGGCGCAGGATGTCGCGGAATATAAGAGAGCTATCGGGAAGCCGGTTTTTGATAAGGAGAGGGAGGAAGCAAAGCTTTTGGCCGTACAGGGATTTTGTACGAATGAGTTTAACGCCCATGCGGTCAGGGAAGTATTTAAGCAGCTGATGAGCATCAGCAGGCGTTACCAGCATATCCTGAACGATAACAGCGAAGGAAGCGGTTTTTCGGTGCTTGCCGGACTGCCGGGAACACAGGATATCAGGGTAGTGTTTTTCGGTGTGCCGGGTTCGTACTCCGAGCAGGCGATGGAGGAATGCTTCGGCGGCGGTGTGCAGAGTTTTTCCGCGGCGACGTTCCATGATGTCATGTCCGCGGTGCGGGAGGGACGGGCCGATTTCGGGGTGCTGCCGATTGAGAACACGACGACGGGCGGGATCATGGACAGCTATGACCTTTTGGTGGAGTTTGACAACTATATTGTCGGGGAGCATATCCTTAAGGTGGATCAGGCTCTGCTTGGGCTTCCGGGTGCAAGCCTAGAGGGCATCCGCACGGTATACTCGCACGCGCAGGGGATTTTGCAGAGCCGGAAATTCCTAAAGGCGCATCCTTGGATGAGGGCGGTGGAGGAAGGCAGTACGGCAGGGTGTGCGCGGAAAGTAGCGCAGGAGGGGGATCTTTCCCAGGCGGCGATCGCCAGTGTGCGGGCGGCAGAAAAATATGGCCTTAAAGTGCTCGCAGAAAAAATCAATTATGAGAACCAGAATGCGACGCGTTTCATCATCATCACGAACCGCAGGGAGCATCTGGAATCCGCGGACAAGGTGAGCATCTGTTTTTCCCTTCCGCACGAGACCGGAAGTCTCTACAATATGCTATCCAATATTATTTACAATGATCTGAATATGACAAAGATAGAATCGAGACCCCTTTCGGGACGGAATTTTGAATACCGCTTTTTTGTGGACTTTGAGGGAAGTTTAAAACAGGCGGCGGTGCAGAACACACTTGCATGCATCCGCGCCGAGGCGCTGGATATGAAAATCCTTGGAAATTACCGGACGATTTAAGGTGGGCAGGGCAGGTATTTTGCCCTTTTTCACAGATTATTCACAGAAAAACCTTACTTTCGACATTTCTGTTATGTAAAATGACAATGTAAAAACAAAAAAGGATATAAAATTATATATTATCCATGCCGGCAGCGGCATGGTCTCAAGTGTGCAGCGGAGGGAGAGACGTTATGTTGGACGGGTGTAACGAAAAAGAGAATATGACATCGGCAGCGGAGGTCAACCTGATGAAAGCGGAAGAATACCGCGAGAGCCTGCGGACGGGAAGCGATAAAAAGAAGAAACAGAAAAACGGAAAGAAGTTTGTGCTTTTGGTGGCAGGTGCCGCGATCATCGGGATACTGGCCGCTTCGATCTTTCAGGGGATTCACTGGTACCGGGCGGAGGAGAGCAGCGCGGTCGGAAAAAAGCCCATCCGTGAGATGGATACCAACCCTTCGGGGTTGCATACGGTCAAAGAGCCGGGGCAGGCGGCGGGGGCAACGGTCTCGGATGTCTCCAATGTTGTGGAGAATGTGATGCCGGCGGTCGTCGCGATCGACTGTGAAGTTGAGAAGGTAAGTACGGTCTTTGATTTATTTGGTCAGGGTTTTGAACAGAAGGAGCGGGGGAACTCGTCGGGGACAGGGATTATCCTTGCCCAGAGCGGCCGTGAACTTTTGATTGTGACGAACAACCATGTGATAGAGGACGCGGTGGAGTTGACGATCGAGTTTTGCGACGGTACGGCTGTCCCCGCAAAGGTCAAGGGAACCGAGGAGGGCGATGACCTTGCGGTACTCTCCGTGCGGTTTGAGGATATTCCGATGGAGACAACGCGCCAGATCCGCCTGGCATCGCTCGGGGATTCCGAGGAAGTAAAAATGGGCGAGTTCGTGATCGCGATCGGCAACGCGCTCGGCTATGGACAGAGTGTTACGGTCGGTTATGTCAGCGCCTTGGACCGCGAGGTGACGACCGAGGGCGTGACGTTGAATCTGATCCAGGTGGACGCGGCGATCAATCCGGGCAACAGCGGCGGTGCCCTGCTCAACGCAAACGGTGAGGTCATCGGTATCAATTCCGTGAAATATTCGGACACGAAGGTGGAGCGGGTCGGCTATGCGATCCCGATCAGTGAGGTTCTGCCGATCATCAACGACCTGATAAGCCGTGAGCAGCTTTCGGAGGAGGAAGCGGCGTATCTTGGCATTGTCGGGAAGGATATTGACAGCGGGCATGCGAACAGTTTCCGCATGCCGGTCGGAATCTTCGTGTCGCAGGTTGGAGAGGGCACACCAGCGGAGCAGGCAGGGCTGCATGCGGGGGATATCATTGTCGGGATCAACCAAAGGAGTGTTATGACGATGGAGGAGCTTTTGCATGTGCTCGGTTATACGCGCGGGGGCTCGGAAGGGACATTACAGATCAAGGTGCTGGAGAACGGGACTTATGTGGATAAGGAGTTAAATGTTGTGTTTGGATGCCGGGGGGAATGATAGCGGCGGCGTTTGATAGGATGGGAGAATGGAAATAGTCAAAATATATGCTGTGGTTTCGCTTCCGGGAACCACAGCATATTTTTGACATTGTTTTTGAGCCGTCCTGTGTGGACTATTTTTTCCGGCGTTTTTGTTTCCCTTTGGAGGTGGCATTTTGGGCGGAGACGGCATTTTCTGCCTGTGTGCTCTCCTTAGCGGGGAGTGCCGCTATTTTTTCTGCTTTTGCCCTCTCACGGTTGATGCGGTTGACCGCAAAGCCCATGCCGAGCAGGATCCAGAACAGCGGCGCGACCGCGACGCAGGAATCGTTGGAGAGCCCCGCGATCAGGTAACCGATGATCCCGAGCATGATGCCGACACCGAGCCAGGAGTGCTCATCGGTGAGCTTGGAGCGCCAGTATAGGATAACACTCTGGATGAGGTAGATGGCGCAGACCGCAAGCAGGCAGAGCAGGGCGGGTACACCGTGCTGGATGCCGATCTGCAGGTACATATTGTGCGGCTTAGAAATGTACGAATTGTAATAACCCGAATTGATGCGGCCGGCAAGGTCATTGTGCGGGAACACGAGCGAGAATGTGTCCGCGCCCGTGCCGAGGATGAGCGAGCGGCGCAAAAGCGGGATGGAGCGTGACCACAGGTAACCGCGACCGGAGGCGAAGGAGTTATAATTTTCGAAAACCGCGGCCGGTGCCTTGACGGCATCGGCAAATTTCCCGACGTTGTTGATATACTGGTAACCGTCCCCCGTCTGGGTAAAATATACGGAACAGCCCCGCACGCGGATGGAGACGAGCCACGGGTAATAAGTATTGCCCTGTTCAAAGCGGAAAAGAAGGCCGGAGTAGGTCGGGTCGGTCAGTTCAATATACTGGTCGTCACGCACCTTGTACTCTAACATCGTGCCATCCTTATCATGGCAGATCAGGACGGCTCCCAATTCGTTGGCAGCATACATGACATGGAGCTCGGTGTTGTTGTACTCGATCGTGACATCATCCCCCGTAAAGCGGATATCTTCCAGCAGCGAGTTGTTTTCCCGCAGGGTCATCGATTTTTTTACGTATTGGACGGGATCGAGGTTGATCTGCTTAAAATACGCTTTTCCGGCAAAAAAGAGTGCCACACACATCGGGATGAAAAAGAGGATGCGCCGCCAGATCGCCCTGTGGCAGAAAAACAGCGCAAGCACCATGCCGACTGCGATGGAGATCATAAAGGTCTTGGAACCGGAGCCGAAGGTGCACACCAGAAGGATCACGCTGACCGCTGTCCAGAGGATTTTCTGCCACCATTTCCGCACCGAGAAAATGCAGAAGACGGAAAACGGAAGCACAAGGGACGCAAACATCCCGACATAGTTCGGGTTGTAGAAAGACAGATAGACCTGATGGATACCGCTGCGCGAAAAATTGAACTTCAGTGTATCGCGCAGATCCGCGTATTTTTCCGGTACCATGAGCTGTCTTCCAAATTCGCTCTCCCAGAAATCCCTGCCCTTAAGCTGTGAGATGCCGAGTGCGCACAGCACGGCAAACAGCGCGAAAAAAGTGCGGCGCAGGCTGGTGACATCCTTTGCGTCCTGCACGAATATATAGGCAAAAAAAGTGAGGACGCAGTACGTCAGGATCACCCACACGGACTCGAACTGCTCGTGGATTCCCGAAAAACCGAATGCGCGGTATTTGGAAAATATCGTGGAGAGCAAAGTCAGGATGGCGTAGGCTGCCAGCGGGTAGAGCCATATGTTTTTTTTCTGTGCCTGCCGGAATTTGCGGTCTTTGAATTTGAAAATGAGGACAACTCCCATCAGGGCACCAAGGATGGTGAGAATTCGGCTTTTCCAATACAAAAAGACATCAATCTCGTCGTTGCTCTGCATAAACCAGTTAAACTGGCTCAAATTCGGATCGTAGCGGTAAAGCCGGACGATCAGAGGAACGAGAAAAGTTGCAGACAGCAGTAAGATCAGGGCATAGTTCCCGTGTAAAAGTTCATAGTTTTCTGTATTTTGTTTCTTTTTTTTATATTGGCTCATTGAAAAGTACCTCCTGACGATTGATTATAGCATGGATGCGGAGGAAATGCTACATTTATTTTTTGGGGCTTATAGATGGTTTTTTTCCGGGAGTTTTCTCTTGATTTGGCTGAATTTCATTGTTGTTATCGGGAAGAAACCGTTCAAGGTTATAGTGTTTTTGATCTGGCTTTCGGAAGAAAAGAACGAAGATGCCTTACGTGGGGAGAACAAAATATGTTTGGCCGGGCAAAATCACGAGAGGATAATTATGCATGTTTGTTTCTCTTTTCCATCGGTTTGTTTTGTTTCGGTAACAAGGTAAGATGTAATATGACTATTTGTTGGATTCTTGACAAAGAAGTAAGAATAAAGTAAAATTATTATATAATGGTTTTGGCGTTTTACTTAAGGGGAAAATTAAGACATAGTGGATGGGGGAGACCGTGTAACCGCAATTATAACAGTGATATTGCGCGGGTGAAAATAAGTTTTGGGTGTGCGGTCAAATTTTCTGATTCGGTGAAGTTTCCGACAGAGTTTTATATGCTGATCAAGACAGAGCTTGTCGAGAAAAAAGGAAGATGAAATTATCTTATTCAAACAGCAAATAAAGGAAAAATTGTTACTGGATTCCTATGGAATCGGAACGGATGAAGTAGGCATACGATTTGAAAAATGCATTGATTTTTTCTCAAATTAAATAAAGTATAATAGTTGAGTTTATTTTAATAAAAGGAGAAAGCTATGTTTCGGGGAATATGCTATTTATTCCGGTTGGTTTTCCGGCTGGAAAAGAAATACATTATTATGTTACTGCTTTCAGAGCTTTTTCGTGCACTGGCGGTTATTACAAATATTGTAATACCAAAATATATTTTAGATGCTATATTTGGTAGGGAACAGGGGGCGGGATGGGCAGTAAAATATTGTATTATTTATGCAGGACTGGTGACGCTTTTTGGCATTGGCATTGCGGCCTTTCAATATGCTTCGGAAAAGGCAAGGGACAGTCTCTATACGAAATATAGTATCTTACAGGGAAGACAGTTTTTGAATATGGGATATGAGCAGTTGGAGATGCCGGGGTTTTTAAAACTCAGGGATCAATCTGCAAGGTACATAAATGCTTACGGTTTTGCCGGGATTATTCCAGTGACGGTTATGCTAATTGGTAAGGTGGTGACGATACTGACCTTGATGGCGGTGATTATCACACTGGATGTTAGGATCTGCTTGATTTATCTGGTAATAACGTTCGGAAATCTTTTTATGACCGTGAAGAACAAGCGTATGATTGTCCAAAAGGATAAAGAAATGACGGAGGCGGAGCGAAAGAGGGACTACTTCGCCGGAGTATTCGAGGATAAAAAGTACGCGAAAGAACTTCGTACTTATCACATGCTTGACTGGTTTCTGGGGCTGTATGCAAAGGAATACGACTGTGTCAGCACTTATAAGAAAGCACAAAATATGTCCCGTTTAAAGAATCATACACTTCGCATTTTGACAGATACCCTGCAGCTGCTGCTGGCGTATGTTTATCTGATTGTGTATGCATTAAAGGGGAAGATATCCGTCGGTGAGTTTACGTTGTATTTGTCCGGTATGGTGGTATTTAACAATACGGTATTGGACATCGCAAATACCGTAATTGATTTGAAGCAGTACAACGAATACTTTGAACCATTTCGGCAGTTTACAGAGTATCTGAACCACATTGTAGACGGGGTGGAGCGTATAAAGGGGACAAAAGGGTACAGCATCGAGTTTCGCAATGTATCGTTTAGGTATCCGGGACAATCGGGATATGCACTTAAAAATATCAATCTTAAGATCGCTTCCAATGAGGCAATTTGCATTGTTGGGGAAAATGGTGCGGGAAAAACCACGTTGATAAAACTTCTTTTGCGCCTGTACCAGGTGGAAGAGGGTGAGATTTTATTAAATGGGATCAATATCAATCGCTATAAGACAGAGGATTATCTAAACTGCTTTTCGGTTGTATTCCAAGATTACAAATTGTTTGCTGCAAGTCTGAAGGAAAATATAATTTTAAACCGAAAGGGACGGGACGGGGAACAGGAAAACTTAAAGCGTGCAATGGAAATGTCCGGTACGGCAGAGGTACTATCGGAAAAGGGTATTCATGAAGATGTTTCGGTGTCTAAGCTGTTTGATGGAACAGGCATTGAGTTTTCTGGGGGGGAGAGCCAGAAAATCGCCTTTGCGCGTGCACTTTATAAGGATGCACCAATTCTATTGCTCGATGAGCCATCCTCAGCACTGGATCCACTTTCCGAGGTTAAATTACTGGAAAATCTGTCGCTGGTTTCACAGGGAAAGCTGTCTGTTTTTATTTCGCATCGTCTGACAAGTGCAAAGATATGCAATCGGATTCTTGTGTTCCATGAGGGGGAACTTGTGGAAGACGGCAGCCATGAACAGTTGATGGAACGCGCGGCCGTGTATGCAGAATTGTACCGTATGCAGTCTGAATTATATAAGTAGGGAGGTAAGATGCATGTCAGAAAGCATCTTGTATTTTATCAAATTTGGTTTTCGGCATAACCCGAAATATTTGTTATACAGTATTGCTGTGCAGTTGATAAATTCTGCTGCCGTTATCTTGGGGGTGTTTATGCCAAAATTCATTGTAGATGAGCTGTTTGTAGACCAAAACAGCAAAAATGCATTTATGGCAGGGGCGGTGTTGGTGTTCGGGAGTATGGTGTTAAAATTGCTTTCGAATGCGGCATCCATCGCGGCAGCCAATGAAAAGAATGAACTACAGAAGTCCTTTGAACTGTATTTATACCGCAATCTTGCAACATGTGATTATGAGAATATCGAATCGCCGAAGTTTTATGATTTAAAGCAGAAAGCACAAAATTATATCGGGGGCCAGTGGGGCGAATTTGGAAAGCAGTTAGATCTTGTGTTCTCTTTTATTGGGAACGCTTTTACGCTGTTGTCGGTAGTTTATTTGTTATCCTATTTGAATCTTGTTATCATTCTTTGTTATGTTTTGATTTTTATATTTAATAATTTTATCAGCTCACGCTATAAGAGGAAAAGCTTGCAACTGCAGATGGATGAGATGCCGTCTGTAATTCGTAGAAAATCGTATTATGAGAACTTGACAAAGGATGTTACCTATGCAAAGGAAATCCGCATCAATCACTTGTCGGAATGGATCCTAAATCAGTACCGCTGCTACATGGACCGTTTTCAGGTAACAACCTCTAAAATCTATCGCTGTGATTTTTTGGCAAAGCTGTGGCTGTGTTTGTCGGAACTGTTAAAACTCGTGGTAACCTATGGATATTTGATATATGCGGCAGTGAATCAGGGCTTGTCAGCCGGTCTATTTACGATGCTGTTCCATGCGATTACGACATTCCATGTTACGGTGAATCAAATGATTGCGGAAAGTATGGATATTGCGAGATATAAGGCGTACTTTGCGGCGTTCTATGCGTATGTAAACCCACCCAAAATGAGTGAATGGGGAAGCAGGGCGGTGGATTTATCAAAGGGTTGTAAGATAGAGTTTTGTGATGTAAGTTTCCGTTATCCGGGACAGGAGACAAATGTGATTGAGCATTTTTCGGCAACAATTGATGCAAATACAAAGGTGGCACTTGTGGGAAAGAATGGTGCCGGAAAGTCAACGGTAATAAAATTGATGCTTGGCTTATATACAACGTATGAGGGTGTCATCCGACTGAACGGAACTGACATAAGAGAATATGACCGCGAGCAGTACCAGAAGGCGTTTTCCACCATTTTCCAGGACTATATGCTCTATGCGATGTCCTTAAAAGAAAATATCTGCTTTGGTAACCGGGAACCGTCAGATGAAACGGTAACAGAGGTATTAGAGAAAATCGGTTTTGCAAAAAAACTGTCTACAATGGAACAGCAGCTAAATACGCAGATTTTCAAATTGTTTGATGAAAACGGTGTGGAGTTATCCGGCGGAGAAGGGCAGAAGATCGCCATTGCACGGGCAATTCATAAGGATGCACCGGTTTGCATTATGGATGAACCGACTGCGGCACTTGACCCGAAAGCAGAATTTGAGTTATATTGCCGTATGAATGAAATTGTGGGGGATCGGACGGTGATCTATATTTCTCACCGTTTGGCATCCGCAAAATATTGTGATAAGATTATTGTAATAGATAAAGGAACCGTGCTGGAAGAGGGAAGCCACAGGGAACTGTCAGGAACCGGAGGAGTGTATGCGCAGATGTATCAGGCGCAGTCGGGGTTGTATGTGTGAAAGGAGAACTGTGTTATGTTAAAAGTAAAACAATAGTGTTAGGGAAGATATTTTGTCCGGAATGCAATGAGGCAGAGATATTGTAATACAAGAAGAAATACTCTTATTGGATAGTTGGATAAAGAATGCATTTGTTGCCAGGGAAATATATGCTGAAAATGAGATACCGTAGATGAAAAAGGAAAAAACTAAAGCTGTTACAGCTTCCGGCGCTGCTATACAAAGCTGTTTTTAATCCATATTGAGAAATTCAGCCGGTGTCATGATCTTTGATTACCTGATCTTGTGTTCGGGAGAAGTCTATGATATTTATCGCTTGGATATTTTGGATGGATCGGTTGAGAGACTTGTTGGGTTTCTTTATTGGATGAGTTTGATTTGTTTGGGTAGTGAAGTAAAATGCGCTATGACTATTTGTTGGATTGTTGACAAAAAAGAAAGGGTTAAATAAAATTATTATAGGATATTTTTTGTGCTTTATTTAAGAAGGCTGATAAGTGGAAGGAGACATCCCGGCATAGGCGAGAAGCTTGTCTGTCGAATCAAAACGGTTGAAATCACATATCTCAGCAATGATCATCGCACCCATACGGTAACTGATACCGGGAATGGTGAGGATGGGGGAACGGATATCGTCATCCATGATCCGTTTGATCGATGCCTCGATATCATCAATCTCAGAAGTTAATTCCTGAATGAGTTTGATGGTATGCTTCAGTTCCAGAGATTTAGCGGGCATATGTGAGCCGATGGAACTTCTTGCCGCCTCTCGGAAGATGACAGCGGTATCTTTTCCATAACGCCCTTTAGAACTTTCGGAAAGAAGGTTTGAGAGCCTTGTGAGATGTGCAGGGGAAACGGCATAGGCGGAAGGGAATTCTGACAGGAGGGCATAGACGGAAGCCATATGGAGAGTAGGCACAAGTTTCTCCAGTTCAGGAAAAAGAATGCACACAAGTCTTGAAACAGAGGATTTCAGTTTTGCCCGTTCCTTTACCTTATCAAAACGGTAACGGGTAAGTGACTTTAATTCTTCATTGTGATAGCAGGTTACAGCCAACTGCTATAATCATTACTATTATATTCCAGAAGAGCAAAAATATACATAGATACGCATTTTGATAATGAATATGGGCATATGGTACTAACATCATGTGAAGAGTGCAAACAAGGGAAAAATGGTAGCTTAGATTGGCTCTATTTTGGCTATAAAAATTTTGACTGGCACAAAAACGAGAGAGATTTTTGAAGAATATGGATAATATAAGCTTGAAAAATGAAGAAAAAACAGTCAGTTCAAGCTATCCGCCGAGGATACTGTTTAGGATCATAGGTACTCTTTGCGATCGTAAACTCGTTCTAAATAACCGTCATGCGGTATCTAACTGATCAACAAATAAACAAAGAGACTGTGGTTGGAGTCTAACTTAAACCATCGAGTGGTAGGAGGAATTCACCAATCCACAGTATCTTAAATATTATAGCCAGACCTGTAGAAAAGGTAAAGAATGGCTATGTCTATATAATACGAGGAGGAATTCTTATGAATATCGAAAACAAGGAAGGATGTGGTGAAATTATGGGAGGTGAGGTTATACCGCGTTACAATTATTATATGGGATATGATAAATCCCCGGCCTTGTCTGTCGACAAGGTTAAGGAAATGGCAAAATCGATGTTGCGGGTTATCGGTGTCTATATCGGTGGGCTGAATTATGAATCGTCCGACCGTGGAGAAGGGAATAAAGCGATCAGCTTTACGAAAGAAGTGATACAGGGATATTTGTTAATTCCAAGTATTAAAGTAGCCTATATTTATGTTGGGAGATCCGACCAGGATGTGTCAATTAAAATACCAGATCAAGACCCGGAAGCGGTGAGCAAAGGTGTAACAGATGCAAGGGAGGCAGAAAGGCTGGCAAAAGCGCTAGATGTTCCTGATAACAGTGTGATTTACTTGGATGCAGAGGGTGGGAATAAGCATAATGAAGCCGTAGTGGCTTATGTAAAAAGCTGGGTCGAGACAATCAATAATAAAACTTCTTATTGGGCCGGGATTTATTGTAATTATGGTAGTGCAACAGCCTCGCCGGCTAAGCAACTTTATGAGGCAGTGAATCATGAAGCAAATATGTATGTTGCTAGGTGGTATGCAAAAGGGGGATCGTGCTATGATATTTTCACTGGTGAAACATATGTGACAAGTAAGAGCAATCCTGCCAAATGGTTCGATATCAATCCGGAAGATCGTGTTCCAGGCACGGGGTGTATTGTTTATCAATATTCGGGAAATGTCTGGATAAATCTACAGGGAGTACAAACAATTGTTGACCAAATCTCGTCCACTGTTCCGGATCCGAATGTGAAACAGTTTTAGCGAAGGAGAGAACAATCATGAATAAAAAGGCAAACCAGATGAAAGCAGGATTCTTATTTGTTCTTTTCGCTGCCGGCTGTGCGGCATCCGGGAGGAAGCCGCAGGAAGATCGGCAGGTCACAGTTTCGGCAGAGGGGCAAACTCCCGTATCATCGCCACGGCCAACCAGGAAAGCCGGGGAAGGGGAGGGGACACCGGAGGGTGCACAAGCACCGGATCCGGGGGAGAAGGTACAGGAAGCAGCTCCGCCGCCTTTTGGATCGGAAGCGTCCGGTGCGGTCTGGGCAAAGGATCAAACGGAGTTATATCCGGGCATGGAGGTGGAGGGGGTTTTTGACGCGAGTCGTGAAATGATCCGGCTCTCCATAGAGCAGGCGGGGGATGCCGTCAAATTGCTTGTGGACGGAGAGGAGCGGCTTTCGGTTTCTGCAAATTGTGAGTTTTTTCTGCAGGATATCTTAAAAGAAGATTCCTATCTGGAGCTTTTGGTCGGTGAGCCAATGATGCTTTCGAGGGACGGGGGCGAGGAGCAGGCGTATTACCGTGTGACGGCGTACCATCTGTACCCGGGCGGGCTGGCAGAGGTTCCGCTGCTGCCATCCGGTGAGGGAAATTCCTTTTACTTTGAGGAAGCCGGATGGAAATCGCGTGGAGTTTGCAACCAATATTTTGGTGGTAGTTTTTTGTGTTACATTTATCATCCCGAGACAAAAGAATGGGAGCAGAACCGTTACCAAATGATGCCGACGGGTTATTTGATGGAGACAAGAAATGCCCTGGCATGGATCAATATGGATGGAGATATGCAAAGCCTTCCGGAGAAATGTGTAAAAATTGATGAGGCAACCGGGGTGGGGATTGCATTTCTGCCGGATGGAAGTATGATGGGAACGGCTCATTACAATGTTTACCGCAGCGAAGATTCCGGCATGACCTGGTCGTTGGTGATGGATGATTTTATAACTGCATCGGCGGAGGTAGATTCCATTTACATGCTGGATGAGAACACGGCCATCTGCCGCTTTTTGCCGAGCGGGGTCGTGGACGGAAATTCCTCCGCCGTGTATGTGACGCTGGATGGCGGAAGAACGTGGGAGTATATAAAAGGCGTGGAAGAGATGAGGAAGTACGATTTTTTGGAGTACAATATAAAATGGCATGGGGCATATTGATCCTCATCTTTTGCGGGGGGATGCCGGTGTTTGAATAACGCCCTGTATCAAGCAGCGGCGGTGGTGTTACATGCAGGAGAAAAAAGTTTGTCATAATATCCCCCCTCCGGGACGATCGGACAAATCGCCCCGGAGGGGGGATATTATGATCCATGGAAGCATCCGATGGCGATGACCGGAAGGAACGGGTGGGAACAAAGAAAGAATGCTCGGAGGTAGAAAGAACTAAAAATAATTATTGACAAATAATAAAAGTTAGCGTATACTAACGAAAGAACAGGAACATGTGTGACACAATCCTGCAAAAAGGGATAAGGAAGGGGGAATACGTATGCCGCTAACAATGGCAGATGCCGGTGTTGCAAATACGATCCGGAAGGTCGGCGGGAAGGAAGAAACTCGCAAATTTTTGGAGAAGCTTGGTTTTGTGGCGGGCGGTACCGTGACTGTTGTATCCGCGATTGGCGGGAACATGATCGTCAACGTGAAAGACTCCCGCGTGGCGATCGGGCGTGACATGGCGAATAAGATCATCGTGTGACGTAAACCGGCCATATCCGCACAGCGCCGGGAAGAAGGTGTTGGAAGAAGCGGACAAAAGCTTCTTTCACGTAGAGTGGGAGCCGGGGGATATGCGGAACATATTATGAAGGGGGAAAAATTCATGAAGACATTAAATGGGATATCCTGCGGTCAGACCGCGAAGGTGAAAAGGCTGTCGGGGGACGGTCCGGTGCGCCGCCGGATCATGGATATGGGCATCACAAAGGGTACGGAGGTTTTTGTGCGCAAGGTGGCACCCTTCGGGGATCCGGTCGAGGTGACGGTGCGGGGGTATGAGCTTTCCCTGCGCAAAGCAGATGCAGAGATGATCGAGGTAGAGTAGGCGATAAAACAGGCAGTATGCAAAGAAAGCAGAAGAAAACCGTGGAAAACATGGTTTTTGTGGATGCTGTTTTTTTATGGCACAAAGTTAGAAATAACTAATTTAGGAGAGATAAAACTAACAAATGACAACCAACATCAAAAGGAATGACCCGCTCCGAAAAAAGATTTGAAAAAACGTGGATCTCTGACCAAACAAAACGAAAAAACTAGATTGAAACGAAATGGATCAAACGAGATTAAATTAAATGAAACAGGAGAGACAACGGTCAAACGAAACAAACAACCAGGAAAAGACGGAACGGATAACTATTTTCAGGAAGTTTCTGCAACATTTCGGCAAGTTTCCCGGAAGTAGTTACAGCACAATCTTACATAATCTTATGGACAAAAGGGGGTATCATTATGTCGATCAAAATTGCATTAGCAGGGAATCCAAACTGCGGAAAAACCACATTGTTCAACGCATTGACGGGCTCGAACCAGTTTGTCGGGAACTGGCCGGGTGTGACTGTCGAGAAAAAAGAAGGGAGGCTGAAAAAATCCTTCGCGGCGGGGGAGGAGGTCAGCATCATTGATCTGCCGGGTATTTATTCCCTCTCCCCGTATACATTGGAGGAGGTCGTCGCGAGGAATTTTCTCATTCAGGAGCGTCCGGACGCAATCATCAATATCATCGATGGCATGAACCTTGAGCGAAATCTCTATCTGTCCACCCAGCTTGCCGAGCTTGGTATCCCGATGGTGATAGCGGTTAATATGATGGATCTGGTGGAAAGAAACGGGGATAAGATTCATCTGAATAAACTTGCTAAACATCTCGGCTGTGACGTTGTTGCAATTTCAGCGCTTAAAGCTTCGGGGCTTGACATAGTAGCGGGCAAGGCAGTTAGCGCGGCAAAACGGGGGATTTTCCATTCTCCGGTGCACAAATTTGCAGGGGAAGTTGAAAGGGCAATCGAGGATGTCACAATGAAGTTTGCCGGCGGTATCCCGAAGGAGCAGGAGCGTTTTTTTGCCGTCAAGCTTTTGGAGCGGGATGAGCAGGCTGCCGCGCTTATGGAAACCGTTCCGGACGTGGCGGAGGAGATCAATACCTTGGAAAAGTGCTTTGAGGATGATACGGAAAGCATTATCACAAATGAGCGCTACGTTTACATCAGTACGATCATCCATGAATGCGTGACAAAGAGAAGGGATAAGGAAAAGTTTACGGTTTCCGATAAGATTGACCGGATTGTTACAAATCGTTTTCTTGCGTTGCCGATTTTTGCGATGGTGATGATTCTTGTGTATTACATTTCAGTCTCCACAGTCGGAACTTGGGCGACGGACCTGACAAACGACGGGTTGTTCGGTGACGGATGGCATTTGTTTGGGATCGGGGCAGCGGATTACGATGAAGCGATCACCGGATATGCGGTGGAGCATGTCTGGACGGATGAGGTAAAGGAAATGTTACAGGCAGCGGCTGATGCGGATGTGGTCGGGGCAGGGCAGGTGCTTGATGCAGTGCTTGCAGGAGATTACGGTGCGTTCGACGAGGCGTATGGCATCTACGCCGATTCCCTTTCCGGGGCGGGGTTTGATATTTCGGGCACGGTTGATGCGGCACTTTCGGAGGGGGCAGAAGGTGTGCCGGATGCTTCCGAGTACGGTGTCTGGGTTCCGGGGATCCCGGTGCTGTCGGAACGTTTGCTTGGCGCGCTTCATTGCGCGGGCTGGTTAAAGAGCCTTGTCCTTGACGGTATCATCGCGGGTGTGGGCGCAGTGCTTGGCTTCGTGCCGCAGATGCTCGTGCTTTTTCTTTTCCTTGCTTTTCTTGAGGCATGCGGCTATATGGCGCGCATCGCCTTTATCATGGATCGCATTTTCCGTAACTTCGGGCTTTCCGGAAAGTCCTTTATCCCGATGCTGATCGGCACCGGATGCGGCGTTCCCGGCATCATGGCATCCAGAACGATCGAGAATGACCGCGACCGAAAAATGACGATCATAACGACAACCTTTATCCCGTGCGGCGCGAAGCTCCCGATCATTGCCCTGATCGCGGCAGCGCTGTTCGGCAATGCGTGGTGGGTGGCACCGAGCGCGTATTTCGTCGGGATTGCCGCGGTCATCTGCTCCGGTATTCTGCTGAAGAAAACGAAGATGTTCGCGGGGGATCCCGCGCCGTTTGTCATGGAGCTTCCGGCATACCATATGCCGACGGCACGTAATGTATTGCGCAGCATGTGGGAGCGCGGCGCTTCCTTTATCCGCAAGGCGGGAAGCATCATCCTGTTATCGACCATCGTAATCTGGGCGGGCTCTCGTTTTGGCGCGGCGGACGGCAGGTTTTTGTTTGATGCGGATATGGAGCTTGTAGACAGCCTGCTTGGCATGCTCGGAAATGGCCTGAAATGGGTTTTTGCGCCGCTCGGTTTTGACAGCGCGCAGGCAGCGGTTGCGACGGTCATGGGACTTGTGGCGAAGGAGGAAGTGGTTGGTGTATTTGGGGTACTGGATTTCGTGGCAATGTCAAGGCTTGCGGCATATTCGTTTTTGGTGTTCAATCTTTTATGTGCGCCGTGCTTTGCGGCAATGGGCGCGATTAAGCGGGAGATGAATAATATCCGGTGGTTCTGGTTCGCCATTGGTTACCAGTGTGGGCTTGCCTACGCGGTATCGCTGTGCATCTACCAGTTCGGGATGCTGTTTCGCGGAGGGGAGTTTGGTGTGTGGACGGCTGCCGCATGCCTGATCATGGCGGGTTTTCTCTATCTGCTATTCCGCCCGTACAAAGAGCGTAAAACATGGAACGTCAAGACAGAAAAAACGGCGCGCATATGAGGGGGCGGACAGGAGGCAGCATGCGGAACTAAAAAACAGCATACTGCCTGATGCCGCCGGGAGAAGTCTTCCGCGAGCACGGAGAAAGGAAGACTTCTCCCCCCTGTGATGGCGGCAGGAGGCAGCATGCGGAACTAAAAAACAGCATACTGCCGGATGCC
>ERZ808040.1026-NODE-1026-length-20591-cov-6.181242_pt1 | contig 20591 bp, 20 predicted proteins | sample MGYA00380191_ERZ808040 | MGnify/ENA primary metagenome ERZ808040 (study PRJEB31490, sample SAMN06133395) | mouse gut metagenome | isolation source: J6 | host: mice | place: China: Chengdu | collected 2015-05 ...
CCTTCCCGCGGTCGGAAACGGGCACGAGCGCCTCGCATTTCTCCCTGCCCATCGCCGAGCCGGCATAGCCCGCAAGCTTTTCTATGATTTTGTTGAACTCCAGGGTTTTTAAAACTTTATCGTTCATCCTAAATCCTTTCTAAAATATACTGATCCATGATTTATTGTTATTTTGTCCCGCTTTTACACAGGGCAGTCCTTCTCCCGCAGCACCGGAATATAAGGCTGCCGGATTTTACCGGAATGTGGTTATGCGCTCTTCCCACCGCATCAAAAATCAAACATATCCGGCGCGAGCTCACTTTTTTCTTCAACCCTTCCCTAACCCTGCCGCAATACACTCCGAAACGCTTTCACATAATTGCCCCGGGAAATAATCCTTCACCTGCCCGGCAATCATTTCTCCGGCAGATGCTGCCCCCTCCGGAAAAGCAAGCGGCAAAAGAAGCCAAAACAGATGTTTTCTCCCATTCCTGCCGTATGCCTCACATTTTACCAGTTATGCCGGTGCAGCTGTCCCGCAAGCTTCATATCCGCGAAGCCCTGCTGCCGCAGCGCCTCGTACACCAGAACCGCAACCGAGTTGCTCAGGTTGAGCGAGCGCGTCTCCCCGATCATCGGAATGCGCACGCAGGTATCGCGGTTTTCCATCAGGATTTCCTCCGGGATGCCTGCACTCTCCTTGCCGAACATCAGGAACGCACCCGGCTCGTAAGCAACCTCCGTGTACACCTTCTGCGCCTTTGTCGTCGCCATATAGACCTGTGCCCCCGGATTTTTTTCCCGGAAATCGGCGTAGTTTTCATATACATGCAAATCGAGCGAGAACCAGTAATCCATCCCGGCGCGCCGCACCGCCTTCTCCGAAATATCAAAGCCGAGCGGCTTAATCAGATGCAGGCTGCTGCCCGTCGCCGCGCAGGTCCGCCCGATATTCCCCGTATTGGCCGGGATCTCCGGCTCAAGCAAAACAATATTTAACATACTTCCCTCTTTCTGCGGCCAAAACAGATTCCTGAAGCCGCCAAGCCGCAGGGAATCCGTGAAGCCTCTTTCCCCTCAAGACAAAAAGGATGATGCCACCGCATCATCCTTTAATTGAAACGTTAATCTCGATTGTCTTATCATTTTCGTATATGACAGGCACACAGATATTTGCCGCATAATCCGTCGAAAATGAAACATTACCCTGGCACATCGTCGGCGGCGTAATGTCAATAATGATACCCTTGGTGGAAAAAACGGTCGCGGCATTCCCAAGGATCATATTGCACAGTTCGCAGATCGCGCTCTGCGCCAGCTCGCTCATCTCCGTGATCGGCATCATGCACATCTTCGAGGCAAGATCCAGGGCGATATCCTGCCGAAAGCAAAGGATGACCTGCCCTTTCATCTCCCCCGTAACACCCAACATTATCAATAAAGAATCGCTGCCAAAGCTCAAATTATTATTTATATAAGGCTTACCCAATTTCGCATCCAGCATCACCATATCCTTGAGCACCTTTGTCGATGCGAGCAGAAACGGGTTAATATAATCGGCATTCACTGTCGCCATACTTTATCCTCCTGTATCGTATGTTGTCTGGTTATATCGCACCTTATGACATTCTACCATACTTGATAATAATTTTTCAAGACGATTCCGAGAATTTGTTGAATTTTTTTGGGCGGATGCCCATCAGCCTACACGCATCCACAATTATCTACAATTTTTTACAAAATTTTCTATCCGTCCCAGCGCAATCTTCAAGTTTTCGATCGAATACGCGTAAGAAATGCGCAGGAATCCTTCCCCGCAATCCCCGAATGCCGTCCCCGGCACAACAGCTACCTTCTGTTCCTGCAGCAGGCGGTTCGCAAACTCGTCGGATGTCATACCCGTGCCGCGGATATCAGGGAAGACATAGAACGCCCCCATTGGCTCAAAACAGCCAAGCCCCATCCCACGCAGCGCATTGACCACATACCGCCGGCGCTTGTCATACTCCCCGCGCATCATCTGCACATCATTGTCCCCGTTCTTCAACGCCTCCACCGCCGCGTACTGGCTCGTTGTCGGCGCACACATGATCGCAAACTGGTGAATCTTCACCATCTGTGTAATCACATTCTCCGGTCCGGCCGCGTATCCCAAACGCCAGCCCGTCATCGCGTAGGACTTTGAAAAACCATTGATGACGACTGTGCGCTCCTTCATACCCGGAAATTCGGCTATCGAAACATGATTTCCGCCGTAGGTCAGCTCGGAATAGATTTCATCCGAGATCACAAAAAGATCCTTCTCCAGCACAACATCCACAATCTCCTTAAGATCCTCACGCGTCATGATCGATCCGGTCGGGTTGTTCGGGAACGGCATAATCAGCACTTTTGTTTTTTCCGTGACCGCGTCAAGAACTTCCTGCTTTGTCAGGCGGAACTCATTTTCGGCTTTCAGCTCGATCACTACCGGGACACCGCCCGCAAGTGTCACACACGGCAGATAAGAAACGTAGCTCGGCTGCGGGATCAGAACCTCATCACCCGGATCAAGCATGGCGCGCAATCCGATATCAATCGCCTCGCTGCCGCCGATCGTCACGAGTGTCTCCTTCGCCGGGTTGTAGGAAAGACCAAACCGCCGTTTTAAATAATGGCAGATCTCTTCTTTCAATTCCGCAAGCCCCGCGTTCGAGGTATAGAACGTGCGTCCTTTTTCAAGGGAATAAATACCCTCCTCGCGGATATGCCACGGCGTATCAAAATCCGGCTCGCCGACACCCAGCGATATCGCGTCCTTCATCTCGCTTACTATATCAAAAAATTTACGAATTCCTGACGGTTTGATCTCCGTCACGATTTTATTTAATGGGTCTCTCACGGCGTAATCAACATCCTTTCATCTTCAACCTCGCTCACAAGCGGAATACCATGTTCCTTGTACTTCTTTAATACAAAATGTGTTGCGGTGCTGAGAACCGCCTCCATCGGTGCAAGTTTTCCGGAAACAAAATTCGCCACCTCACGCATGCTCTTACCGTCAATGATCACCGTCAGGTCAAAACCGCCCGACATCAGGTAGACGGATTCCACCTCGTCAAAACGGTAGATGCGCTCGGCAATCTTGTCAAAGCCCTGACCGCGCTGTGGTGTCACCTTGATCTCGATCAATGCCGTAACGCGCTCACGGCTCGTCTTGTCCCAGTTAATGAGGGTTGGGTATCCGCAAATCACGGAATCCGCCTCCATCTCGGCGACCGCCGCCACAACCTCATCCTCCGTATAGCCAAGCATAATGGCCAGATCCTTTGTCGAAAGCTTCGCGTTCTTGTCGATCGCGCGGAGCACCGCCTCCTTTAACTGCTCGTTGTTCCTGTCTTCCATTTCTGCAATCCTCCTTAATTTAAAATTCCGCATATGCCCTTCCTTTACCTGCCCCGGCGGAAGGCTTCCCGTTCGCTTTGCTCCCGCAATCCCCTATGGGGCTCATTTCCCGGCACATGCTGCTTTTTTGCGTTCCGCATACATCCTCCCGATACCCACCCCGGCGTAAAACATCCTGTTCGCTTCGCTCCCGCAATCCCCTATGGGCTCATTTCCCGGCATATGCTGTCTTTTTGCGTTCTTTCTGCGCCTTACAGCACCCGGTACAGTTCCTCCGCGCGGAAGGGTTCCAGAAAACGCTCCTCCCATTCATTGTGGATGACACGGTCGCGCCCTTCCTTTAAAATCCCGATCGCTGCCGCCGCAATTCCCGCATCGCGGTAGCGGGCAAGCAGCGCCTGCGCGTCTCCTGTTACCGCGAGAAGACAACCGCCCGACGCTAGCAGGTATGGGTTGACATCCAAAATCTCACATACTTCAATCGTTTCCTGCAGCAAGAGAATATCGCGCAGGATAATATCCATACCACAATCAAAATATTCGCCAATCTCCCAAAGTGCCCCGAAAACGCCGCCCTCCCCCGCTATTTTTGCCAGAGCGCCCGCCTGCGCGGCAATCCGCGCCGCCTCCCGTACATCCGTCCGTGAAGCCTTTTTCAGCCCCTGCGCAAGGTAACTTGCTGCCAGCCGCCCGGATAAGCTTTCCTGTTTTTCGGAGATCAGCACCGCTGTCGCCTCCAGCGCAGCATAACCCGCCATCACAACGGATAAGGCATTGTCCCCTGCAGGAAGCTTCAAGGGGGTTCTCCCGCTGGGATCCGGTTTCAAATCTCCGGCACGGGATAACGCATACCCCAAAATCCCGGGGAAGTCTTCCGCCCCCTTTGCACTCCCAGCCCCGGTCAGCACAAGCTGTACTGCCCCTGCGCCCCCTTCCGGCTCGTATCTTGTCTGTACATGTACACTATATGCCGTAATATCCCTGCACTTTGCCGCCTGCGCCACCAGCGCCGCCAGTTTTTTCAGGCTCGCTTCTGATGCTGCAGGCGGAAGCGACAAACTTGCGTTAAATACTTCTGCCCGCGCCCCCTGTGCCGCCAGCTTCGCGCATACCCGGTCAAACAGCATCCCAACGCGCAGCGCCTGCGTTTGTTCCGTTCCGAAAATACCCGTCTGGTCCGTCGCCGCCGCCATAAAACGCCCGTCCGCCCCCGTGCCGCGGGCAACCTCGGCAGGCTCCATCCCCCTCCCACCGGTAAACATAAAAACCGAACGTTCTTCGACCACCCCCGGCAATTTTCCCGCTTTCATCCGACCACCTCCCGTCATCCGGCTTTACGTAACCGGACAGGGGAATTTCTCCTGTCCGCGCGGGATACATACTGCGATAACTTCAATCATTCGCATCCGCGTCCGGGCAAATCCATCCCCCCGCACGAAAAAACGCCCCAAGCTAACCCTTCCGGTCAGCTTAGGGCGAACATCATGTCCGTGTTACCACCTAAATTCAGAATACTCTGCACTCTGTTGGCACAGGATGTCTCCGATGCCACGCTTCTTTTAACGGTAAAGCCTCCGTCAGAGCCTACTTTGGTCACCCGGTTCGGTCTGCGGCTCCGAGACTGCTTCCCTGCTGCACTGTTAAGGATTTGCACCGCCATCCCCTCTCTGAAAACGCCCGCAACAGCTACTCTTTCTCTTCATCGCCTTTTTGATAAATTTTCTACATTCTATCACGCTGATGTCAAAAAGTCAAGTATGATTTTTTTCCTTCTGTAGAATCGGGCTTCCCACAAAATGCATTTACTATATTCCATACACCTCCTTCCTATCGTTTTTCCCATAAAGCAGGCGCGCTCATCTTTATCTATATTCCTTTCTCCGGAAAATCCCCTGGCCAAGCAGCAAAACAAGAACTCCTGTTCCAAATTGCACGGTGATCATACCAGCAAATTCACTCCACATCATCTCTCGGTCATAAACGCGGCTTACAAGATTCCTCACCGAAATCCATTCCGGCGCATGATATCTCCCCACAAAGAAAAGGGCGATCATATCCCAAAAGGATATTCCCATGAAATATAAAACAAGGGCAAGCACATTTCCTACCGCAACCGCGCAGAGCAACGCAACCGCAAAAAATAAAAAACAGGCGGACATATTCCCTAACAAGACTTTTCCCCAGAACACAATTTCTTCCCCGGAAAATCCTTCCCCGTAACCATTTACTATACTTTTGCACAATACCATTCCAGCCACTGTCAAATTTATGATAATACTGCCCGCACATAACAAATATATGTATTTTACCCAGTAAATTTCTTCCCTTGTATACCCGACAAAAAAATATTCTTTTATAATTCCAACCTCAAAATCCTTCACAATGACATAAGATAGGATTGCACCAAACAGCAAATAGGTCGTAAACAGATTTCTCCCTATGATCCGGAATGCCCCACCCCCTCCCAGTTCCGAAAAATGTTCCCAAAACAACCCAATTCCCTGATATAAAACAGCTGCCGCTCCTGCCAGATACAAAAAAATACATTTCTTATTTTTCCGAAACTCCAACCTGATCAGCTTTTTCATATCTTTTCTCCCATCATCTTAATAAAATATGACTCCAAATCATTTGTTTTCACACCAACTCCCCTTACCACACAATCCCCCAGAACCAATTTCCGTATGATCTCGCCACTGTCTACTGCGCCAAAGATCTGCACCGTTTCCCCTTCCACCGTTATATTTTCTCCCATACCGCGGAGCAATCCCTCTGCCCGGCCGGCATCCGGTGTCACAATCTCAAGCCATTCCCCGCACCGTTTGGAAAGTTCCCCCGCCGAAAAATCATCATAAAGCCTGCCGTCCCGGATCATACTGTAATGTGTTGAAACTGCTGTTAATTCTTTTAAAATATGGCTCGCCAATAAAATTGTATGTCCCTGTTCCTTTAACGAAAACAGCAGTGCGCGCATCTCACTCACACCTTGGGGATCCATTCCATTGATCGGTTCATCCAATATCAAAAGTTCCGGGTTCCCCAGAAGCGCTTTCGCAATCCCCATCAGCATCCTTATCAAGGTTGTTTTCCCTGAACCGTTTGGCCCGACCAACGCATGTATGCTGCCTTTCTCCACACGCATCGACAGTCCATCCACTGCTTTCACCTTTCCATACCGCTTCACCAGATTTTTTGTTTCAATAACACATTCCATTTCCATCCTCATTTCCGAATCAACGCAATTCTTTTTTGGTAAAATAGAACACCCCTATTCCGGTGTATAATATACTTTGGCCAAGAAAAGAAAAAAGCAGCAAAAGCGCTTTTTCAATTTCCATGGGTTGGAAAAACATAGTATGTTGGATACCGGCGAAGGAATATTTCATCCACCCGGCAAATGATTCCGCCGGGATGATCTCATAAATTACAACGACGAGCATGTTAAAAAAGATACTGCTAAAAACGATCATGGAGTATGTTTTCACAATGACCGCGAGCATCATAAAAAATGCCGAAATACAAACACAGTATAAAACCAAAAAAGCAATTCCTATAAAAAATGCTCTCAGCTGCGATACGGTCAAAATGTTTCCTTTTATACAAGAAGAAAATAGAAGCGCAGACAAACAAGGAGATACCAGAATCACAAGTGCACCGATAAAAAATGCAAAGTATCGAACCAGATATACTTCCCATTTTAAATGCCCTGCGCATACTGCTTCTTTAAAATAACCCGAAGCATATTCATGTACAATGACAATTCCATAAAGCACGACCAGTACGGAAACCATTTGGTAAAAATCAGATTCTGCCCAAATTTGCACCACATTTTCCGAACTTTTGCTTTTTGCCATCAAAAACATAGCAAAAATGGAGGTAAAAATTGCAAAAGCCCACATCCATTTGCTATGTAGCAGTTTACAAAGTTCAGCCCGTAATAACACTTTCATTTATTACTACCTTTCCAGAATAGCTCTAATCCAAAACAAACTCGTAACTCAAACGATTCATCCTATATTTTATCTTATGTATGTCTAAAAGTAAAGGGAACGCACGTTCGGCAGGAATTGCCAAAGTATGTCCCCTTTAATCTTTGTTTTTTCACACTATACCATTCAGTGCTATCAATCCATACAACAGCGCTCCATCAAGATGATCCGATATATTCTTCTTACTACCTTTAACCCAAAAACAATCATCTCTGCCATACTGCTTGCCACCGGTTCCCTACCTACTTCCCATCCCTCAGCCCTTCACCGACACAAAAACATAACTTGCCATCCACTGTGCCATCTCATTTTCAAACGGAAATATCCCCGCATCCGGTGCGGCAAGTTCCCCGTAAATCTTCGTGAACTTATTTTCCACAAACCCGGTTGTCTTGCATCTTTCCAGCCACTGCCCTGTATCAACAAACTGTTCTTTCCACATCTTCGCCTCGTTTTCCTCCATGCCGGAAAGCATCAATTCCATCCATTTCCGGGAATTGCTATTCCCGTAGCTTTCGACCACGGACTTCGTGTAGACCGTACAGCCGCCGCTTTTAATCACCCGGTATGCTTCGCGGAATCCCGCCATCATTTTAGCCTGCATGCTCTCGTATCCCGCATTCGAAAATACCATATCGACCGATTCCGGCATGATCGGCAGCCTTGCACCGTCACAGGCCAGATATACCATATCCACAAACGGATTGCGGCACTCGGTCGAATAATAAATCTTGTTCCACTTCAATATCCTGTGGCTGACATCTGCCATAATGACTGTCACAGGCCAGTTGATCCTCTCGATCTGGCGCTTGATCCCCTGCCCTGTCCCGCATGCCATATCCAATATTACCTTCGGGCGGCGTTCCCTGACCGCTTCCCAGATCACATCCGCTTCATCCAATCCCCTGTCATAGTTTGGATTCCTTCTCCAGTTATGCTCATGCAGGTATTCTTCATAATTGCGGTAACTTAAAGACCATTGTTCCCCTGAAATCTCCCTTGTTTTAAAATCCAACACACCATCTACAACACAGTATTCGTGCCCGTTTTCACACGCGTATGATATATGGTTATTGCTGACACTTTTTAGTTTCATTTTTCGGCGGCAATCAGGACATAACAATATTTTGTTCAAAAACAGCATTCCCCGGTCCATGCCTGCCATTTCCTCGATATAATCATCACCTTCCAGAATATTGTTGATTGATGTTTTCAATATCCACGACATATTTAATAATGTTTCGATATCCGGCAGCGAAGCCCCGGTTTCCCATTTACTGACTGCCTGTGGGCTGATACCGAGAATCTCAGAAAATTCGGCCTGTGAAAATCCGGCTTTTTTGCGCAGAACGGCTATCCGAAAACCGGCTTGCATCTTATTGAGCATTTTGTTTTCTCCTTTTCAATAAATTTATGACATGTCCTTCTCCCGGCGGATTCACATGGCTCGCCGGGGATGATGTCTGTCGACATTATACCATGTCGTTCCGGCATGTTCCCTGCGGGGCTTGCACATGATTTGCCAGGGAAACTGTCCTCCCTTCGGTCGGACGGCAAATCAGCGCTGGTATCATGTCTGTCGACATTATACCATATCCCGCCCCTTCCCGAAACCGATCAACAGTTTCCATTTATCACAGAAGACCCAACTGTCAGTTGATGCGATATCCGTCCGGCTCTGAAACATTTTCACAAAATTCCAATCCCATCCCCCGACAGACGCACAAAGCAAAACAGGATGCCGCAGACGCGGCATCCCATCACTTACTTCTTCCGATATTCCTTCCAAAATCTCCGTATCCCGCGATTTGCGATCTCCATTTCCTCCTTCCGTTCCGCAAACCCTGCAAAATGTACTCCCACATACCGCCTGCCGATTTCTCATGCCCGAACTCATATCCTGTCTACCTTTCATCCTACCATCCGGTTTCTTAAGCTTTTGGCCGATTCCGCAATTTTTTAAAACGGGATTTTTTCCTTTCGCTGCAAGCACTTTTCTTTTGGAACATATCCATTCCCTGAACCCTTTATTCCTTCACGATAATAAAATAACAGGTTCCTTCCATATGCTCATTATTATTTGCCACCCGAAGTGTCGGCTTTGCTTCCACGAAGAAAAACAATTCCCCTGCTTTATCAATGCAGACCATCACATCATTTTGAATATTTTCAACCTGATAACCCTCTGCACAAATCGCCGCAATCTTTTCCGAAATTGCAGACTCCAGAGTACTCCGTTGAACCAACTGCTTCTTTGCATCTTCAAAAGCCCCTATATTTGCCAAGACTAATCTGCAAAGCGTACCATCTGAATTCAAGATAACCTTTGCTATATCGTTTGTCCTGAAATCACCAAGATACCTTCTGTAAGTAAAGGTATACTGCACGGATTCTGTTTCCGAATCACTCTTGTAAAAGAAATCCTTCCCCTCATACCAACGGGTTGCCGTTTCCCCTTCCTGCAGAAAATAAGCCACCTCCGTAGTCAATGAGCAGGTATAACTTTCAACCTCAATATAATCTTTTACAAAGGAATCCGAGATTTCACGAAATTCTTCTTCCGTTTCCGGGTTCTCCAAATCAGAAATACGCAATCCGTTCTCCGACTGAATACCACACACCTGCCTGGTATCTTTCTTAAACGATACCTTTATCCCATCCGAACCCGAATATCTTTCCTCCTCGTAAGGAACCAGTTCTTTCCGCCCCGTTTCATAATAGGTTAACTCATACGATGTCCCGTTAAAATCAAAAGAGACGTTCGGTATTGCGGAAGTATCCGTGTAATAATTCGCCTTTGGATAGTCGTACGAATCCCCTGTATAGTTCATGATGCCGATGTCATCGCTCGCATATTCATATACATGCAATTTTGCCCCGTTTCCACAGCCTGAAAATGCGACGGTCAAGGAAAGCAATAAAATCCATATTTTCTTTCTCATAAAATAACCTCCTAATTAAAAGTAGTAGACCATTCTCCACGATACATACAGGAATCAATGTTTGTATTCACTCCTGAAAATTCACTTACGGTATCTTGTTTTGCCTGATTTAATGCCCTATCAATATTGTATCCTTTTGATAAATACTCAAAAAACTTTCCAACCCAATAATTAGCGCCCACACAGCTTATTTCCTTTGTAAAGCCTACTACAGTTGCTGCTCCCTTGACCTCGGATGCCACTGTCAGGTTTCTTATACCCGCAGAACTAATTCCTCCCGCTGCTGTTAAACAACCTCCATATACAATTAATTTTGCCTTTGACAACGAATTATCCGCCAAATCCTCAATGTCACTATTATACAGATTCTTGTCTGAGAGAACAATCCAATTACCTATGTAGTTATCAGCCGAGTCCTGATAAGCGCCTCCATGGCTTCTTGTAACAATAATCTCACCTACCTTAAGCATTGCCATAACATTTGCGTATTTTGAATCTTTGCGCTTATATATCTCACCAGATGAATAACCCATGCTTTCCAAGTACGGGGTAATCGTATCATAGCAAGACATATGATCATGTCCATCATCGCTGATTCCAATCAAATAAACCGATCCAGCGTATGCGACAGTTCCCATAGATACCGAAAATAGCAATCCAACCATCAAAACAGCAAGGATCTTAACACAACTTTTTTTATTCATTATGTACCTCCTTAATAATCTTCTACTTAGGTGATTGCGAAACTCTGAAAGTCGCATAAAACCTAGCTTTTTTGAGCTTTCACTGTGCAACTTTCCTCACTAAATATTTGACTTTTATATCCATTTTGCACAACTTTTTAGCTTTAACGATTCATCTCAAGTTCGTTTCTATACAAAATGCATAAATTATTATCAGTGAGTTTCGCAATCACCTAAATCTTCTACTGCCTCCCGCTTCACAAGCACTTGCGCCCTGCACCTGTGAAAGGAAGAACAATCAACAGGTTATCTCCTTCGACATGTCAACAAATATTATATCATATTCTCCGGATATTCTTCCCTATGAAGTATGCACACGGTTCACTAGAGAAAATGTCCTCCATCATTGGATGACAAACCGGCAATGGTATAATATCTTATGCATATTATACCATAATATGCCAAAAAATGTCAATGGGTGATTTCCCATCTTCACGACATACGCATGAACCTTTTTCCCATTCCTATTTCTAAAATTTATCTTTTAAAAATTCAGAACCTGCTCCATAAACTCTGCTGGATTCATACTTATCACAAAACGTTTCTTTTCATGGACAAATTGGGCCGGAATATCTCCACCGTTTTCAAAATGCCCAGACACCATTTTCGTATGATATTCAGGTTTTCGGCTGCCTGTTTATCCAGTGTTGTATTTGCATCTTCTTTAAATGTCACGTCTAAATGCCAGTGCATACTTTCCACACTCCAATGTCCCCTTACTGCCCGGCTGAACAATTCCACATCTTCCTTTAGGCTGCTGATATAATACCGATACTCTTTTCTTTCTATCCCATCTTTTTGGATTTTTTTCTTCCATCCCGATGCTTTTGAGGCCTTTCCACTCTTTTTTCTGTGCCAGCCACCGGACTTCTTCTGTTTGATAATACTCCCGGGTTTCGGTCTGTCCATGTGCCTTTTCCACTGTTTTTTATACTTCCCATTTTCACGGAGTTCCTTTTTTTCAGATTCCTCATAATACGATATCCGTCCGGCTCTGAAACATTTTCACAAAATTCCAATCCAATCCCCCTGACAGACGCACAAAGCAAAAAAGGATGCCGCAGGCGCGGCATCCCATCAATTACTTCTTCCGATATTCCTTCAAAAATCTCCGTATCCCGCGGTTTACGATCTCCATTTCCTCCTTCAGCTCCGCAAATCCCTGCAAAATATACTCCCGCATACCGCTCTTTGCCGCTTTCTCATGCTCGAACGCCATCACACCCAGTGTTTCCGCCCCGACATTCTTCGCGTTGGATTTCAACGCGTGCACCAAAACCGCATATGACTCGCAGTCCCATGCCGCCGCCTCAAGTTTTACGACGCGCTCCGGCATCCCCGCACCAAATTCCTCCAGAATCTCCAGATACATCTCCACATCGTCGCCGAAATACGGCAGGGCGCGTGCCGCCCGGATATGGTGCGCGCACAAAAGTTTCTCGCCCGGGAATTTTTCCTGAGCAATATCCTCACAGCATTCTTCCTCGGCTGTCGGCTGGCAGGCCGCACTATCCGTTCCGGTGTCCTCTGTTTTTAAGTCGCCGGCTGCAGTTGTATTCACGATATTCTCGTTTCCTTCCTCATGCACCAGGCGACCCGGCAGGTAATCCCGCACCATCTTCTCCAACGTACTTCCCTGAACCGGCTTTGAAAGGTAATCCGTGAATCCCTCCGCTATGTATTCTTCCTTTGCCCCGACGACCGCATTTGCCGTCAATGCAATGACTGGCGCATTCTTCGAAAGGTTATCTTCCATTTCCTTTAACTGCCTTAACGTCTCAACGCCGTCCATCTCCGGCATCATATGATCCAAGAATATAATGTCAAATTCTTGGCGTTTTACCAGCCTTAAGCACTCCTTACCGCTCGATGCCGTCATGACGCGCACCCTCGTCTTCTTGAGCAGGGCGCGGAACACATCCAGATTCATGCGGTTATCATCAACCACCAGAACTTCCGCCTCCGGCGCGGTATAGGTCACCGCCGCAGCCGCGGCCTCGGAATGCAGTTCGTACGGATTGATCTTACCGACCGGACGTTCATCGACTATCGGCTGTTCCACAGAGAAGAAGAAATTGGAACCCTTCCCATATTCGCTCTCCACCTCCAGCACGCTGCCCATCATCACGAGGAAATTCTGGGTGATGCTAAGCCCAAGCCCTGTTCCTTCCACATTGACGTTGCGCTGCTCATCCACCCTTTGGAACGCGTGTGCCAGCTTGTGGATATCCTCCTCACGGATACCGATCCCGGTATCCTTCACCGACACATACATCATGAACTTACCTTCTTCATTTTTCTTCCCGGAAACCGTAAATACAATCTTGCCTTTTTCCGTATATTTTACGGCGTTATTCAACAAATTCAGCATGATCTGCTTGATGCGCACTTCATCGCCGTAAAGAACGCAAGGGAGCTTCTCGTCAATCCGCAGTTCAAGCTTCAGATCCTTGCCGCGCATGCGCTCCGTGACCAGCAGCACGATATCGCTGATAACGGAACTCAACTGGTACTGCACCGGCACAAGCTGCATGTTTCCGGCTTCAATCTTCGAGAAATCAAGCACATCATTGATCAGGGAAAGCAGGATATTTCCGGAAGCCTCAATCTTATGGGCATACTTCTGCACCACCGGTTCCGTGCTCTCCCGCCGTATCATCTCGTTCATACCGAGCACGACATTTAACGGCGTACGGATCTCATGGCTCATATTCGCGAGGAAATCCCGCTTTGCCTGGTTTGCCGCTTCCGCCTGTTCAATCGCAATCTCAAGCTGTACTGTCTGATCCTCCAGCTGCTTTGCCTGTGCCGCAAGCTTCTCCGTCTGCCTTTCCAGCTCCTCACTTTTTTCCCTGTAAAGATTAAGCTGGAAACGGATCAGTATCCCTATGATGACCGAAACGATCAAAAAGCTCTGCAAAATATCTATATAGATATCCTTCTCTTCCATATGTATCACAAAATCCGGATTGTAATACGAAACGACAGCACATGACACCACTGCCACAAAACCGGAAAACAGCGCAAAACAGAAGCGTTTTCCGTCAAGAAGCATAAAGTCAAATACTACGCCAAGCACAAACCACATCGGCATGCCGCTGTGCATCCCGCCGTTCGAAAAATATATCAGCGGGAACAGGATCAAATTTACCCAGACACAGACCATCAGCGCCGCAGACTCAAATTTGTTATGCTTATTGGCACGGTATAACACCAAAAGGAGAATCATGAAAACCGCGGCTGTCTCGATTACGGTGAGAATGCTGAACTGAAGGATGATCCCGATCAGCGTGGATATCGTCCCCGCGAGGATTCCCCCGATCGTAATAACATTGAAAAGCCGCTGTTTTATCGGCATCTCCTCAGAAAAGTATTTTCTCTTCCAAAATTGAAGCTTTTTCATTATTCTGTCTTGCATGATTGTCCTCCTTCTCGCCATTTTCCAACAGAATCGAAAACTATTTCCATGTCTTTCCAACGGGCGGCTATTCCCCGCCCGCTGTCACATACTCCGGTGTCGCCGCATACTCACTCGTATTTACCTTTTCCCGCAGGAGTTCCACGCCGTTCCTGCGCGTGACGCGGTAAAGTTCCGCGACATAACCTGTATGCGCCTTTTGTGTGACCTTATAATAATCCGCAGGGAGACTTTCGTCAACCGTCACCACCGGCTCTCCCGGTTCGATCGTCTCAAGCACGACGCTGATCAGTTCCACCTCGTTGCCGATATCTTCCTCGGAAGTGTGGATGGAGATCGTCAGCGCCCCATCCTCCGCCTTCGCCGCGATCACGACCGGATAAGCATAATCATTGCGCAGCTTTAAATCCTTATAGTTCCCGGCTATCGCCGCATCGCGCGCCGGGTCAACATAGCTGACAACCATTGAATGCGGTGCGCGCTCTACGATTGTAAGATTTGCATAAAGTGCCGCGTTGTAAAGTGTCGTCGAAATCTGGCAGACCCCTCCGCCGACTCCGTCCTCCACCTTCCCCTGCACATAGGTTCCCGCCGGAAGGTAGCCGTTCTCCTCCGTGATCGGCCCGATCGCCGTACTGCACGAAAAAGTCTCGCCGGGCGCAATCTCAAGTCCGTCTAGCAGCTCGGCAGCGCGCGCGATGTTGCCCGCACGCGAAGTATTCTCCGTGCTGAAATAGGTCGTAAATTCAGAGACAAACAGCTTTTTTTCCGGAACTTCCGTGATATGCGGCGGATCCTGCGGAACTTTCGCCTCCGGTTCATCCGTCAGGTTGCGCATGCGGTCAATCGCTGGTTTCCCCACAATTTCCTGATCCTGCGCGGGCAAACTTCTCTGCGTGTCAAGCTCCGCCTCCGAATCATCGAACCAGCGCTGCATGTTCTGCCGGAGTTCTTCCTTTTTATCATATTCATCATCTGTGTTTTGTTTCTTCGCACACGCCGACAAAAATGCCGACAGCACCAAAAACAACGCGAGATAAACGCTTCCGCGCTGCCATATTCTTTTTGCCCTGTATCGCTTCATCTTTCTATACCGTGCCTTTCCCAATGCTCATAAAGCATTGACATACGCACTTATTTTATGTATATTAAAGATAGCTATACAGGAAAATAAAACTAAAAAGCCGACGCGATAAGTCCCGCCAATGTCGCGATCACAAGTATCGCAACAATAACGGCCGCAACGGTTCTCTGTGATTTTTTTGACCGAAACATCATATGATTTTCCTCCATAAAATAATACAATAAACGAGGTGACCGCCATGCCGGTAATTTTCGGATGTACCATCATCCTAATCTTTCTGCTCCAATACGAAATCAAAAAAAATGCCAAAAACAAAACACAGACCGTTCAGGAATTTTTGCAGCGGGAGCTCGAGGCAAACACCACACGCAAGCAGGATATTTCCGGACTTGCCTATCAAACGGCCGACCTCTCTTGGCTGCCCGACTTGTCCGGCATACCGGATGCAGACGGCGAGATTGCAGCAGTGCTCGCGGCGTTAAAGCGCCTTCAAGGCAAACAGTACCTCAATCTTTCGGGCATCTCCAATACCGACTTAAAACTCACTTACGGTGCGGCAAACTTTCCGTTCCTGTCCGAGTGCGACGCAAACTTTACCGCCTTTATGCGCAGACTGTATGACCTTGGTCTGCGCCTGAACGAAGCAGGTGCGCCGGAACTTGCCGTCCCAGTGCTTGAATACGCGGTCAGGGCGGGCACCGATGTCGGTTCCACCTACCGCCTGCTCGGCTCCATCTACGCTTTACAAGGCAATAACGATGCACTTTTAACTCTCTGCCGCAGGGCAGAAGAATTGCCGGAGACTATCCGCAGTTCCGTCTGCGATTATCTTTCCGGTCTGTGCCGTTGACGGTACAGATACCCAATATACCTGCATTGTATACTATTTTCCTTCAACTGACAAGTGTTTTATTTCGATTTTACGGCAAAGATTTATGACAAGAGCTTTCCCTTTGTAAAAATAATCCGGTCAATCATCCTTGACGCATCACTTTTGCTTAGATATTCCATTTCCTGCATGTATTCCATCCCATTTTGGCGGAGCAGATCGCAGAGATACCGTTTCTGCTTTAAAGTCATCGGTTCCTGCTTTCTCGGTTTATAGCTGAGTTTCCGGGCCACAAAACCATCATGCCCCGGAAATTCTGCCGCCATCGCACAGTACAGCCTATGCGCGGATACCGCGTCATCCACGGCACGGTGTGCGCGCCCCTGCGCGATCCCATAATAGGCGCAGAGAGCCGACAGGGCGCGGCTTGGAAGTTCCGGATGCAGCTTCTTCGCAAAATGCAGCGTGTCAAGCGCCTCCCGCTCAAACTCCATCCCGAACCGCAGTGCCGCCACCTTTATAAAGCTGTAATCAAATCCGATATTATGTCCCAGCAGCACCGGGCATCCTTCTGCAAAAGCCAGAAATTCCGTGACTGCCATTCTTTCATCACGGCCATCCGCCAACATTTCATCCGTGATCCCGGTCAGTTCCGTAATCTTTTCCGGAAGCTTCTGGCATATTTTGATCAGGCAGGAAAACTCCCCTGCCGCTTTCCCGTTGATATATTTTACAGCGCCAATCTCAATCATCCGGTCTTTTTCGGGGCTTAGCCCCGTCGTCTCAATGTCTACCGCCAGATAATCTGTTACCATACTCTCCCCCCCTATATCCCACGGGACGACCCGGAAATCCCAAAACGGAACCCTTCCGGCATATTCCCCGCACCTTTCACATCCACCGCACACACGCCCGACAGCGGATCCCTGCTCGTATAATCGAACAGGCAGTCCATCCCGCCGTGTTTTGTCCTGCCCCCTGCCGCTTCCCCCATATCATAGCAAAAATGCGCGACATAGCACTGCCCGGCGCGCTCCTTTCCGACACCAAACCCGGTAAGAAGCCCGCGCAGCTCCTGTTTCTCGTATTCCTGCATCCGCGCAAAGTACGGCTGTACCTTCGGCCTTTCGCGGCTGTAAAGGTCAAAACACAGGCATTCTGCAAGACAGGCAAGAAAATCGTCCTTTTTTACCAGTACGGCATCCGGAATATTTTCCTGCCGGATTTCATTCTCCCCAAATATTTCTGCAGCTCGTTCTGCCACGCTCCCCTCCCCTGCAAAATACCCCGCCGCAAAGCGGTACAATATCTCATAGCGCTCCATACGCCCATGCTTGCGGTCAAACAGCCCGACTTTCCGGTAATACACCCCCAGTGCCTCGAACAGCGCGAACGGTCCTGCAAAATGTGCCTTCAAGTATGGTATGGTACAGAGGAACTGTCCGCTGTTATAGTAGACCTCGACCATCTCCTCAACATCCTTTAAACGCAGCAGGTCCGCATACGGCAGGTATTTCGTGGAAAGAACCTCATACGGCGGCTCTGTCTTAAACAGCACCCCGTGCTCCCCCGCCATATCCGCCATCGCCGAGCCCTTTAAAACTTTCAAAAACCCCAGCTGCAGCTGATCCGGCCCCATGCGGTAAACCTCGTCAAACGACTTGGCAAACGACGCGTAATCCTCATACGGCAGCCCTGCGATCAGGTCAAGGTGCTGGTGGATGTTGCGCGTCCTGCGCACCTGCGCGACCCGTGCCGCGACCTTCTCCAGGTCCATACGCCGATGGATTGCCGCAACCGTGCGCGGGTTCGTTGACTGAACCCCGATCTCCAGCTGTATGAGCCCGGGGCGCATCCGGCTTAACAGTGCCACCTGTTCATCGTCCAGCAAATCCGCCGCGATCTCAAAATGAAAATTTGTCACGCCGTTGTCGTGCTCATGGATGTAGCGCCAAATATGCATCGCATGCGCTTTATTACAGTTAAAGGTACGGTCAACAAACTTCACTTGACTGACACGGGAATCAAGAAAAATCTGCAATTCCCTGTCTACCAGCGAAAGTTCCCTCAAGCGCAGCGACTTCTCCACCGAGGAGAGGCAGTAGCAGCAGGAAAACGGGCAGCCGCGGCTTGTCTCATAATAAATGATCTTGTGCTCAAAACCCGCAAAGCTGCCAATATCCGCGTAAGGAAACGGCAATGCGGAAAAATCGAGCGGCTCACGGGGCGGGTTGATATGGATGCTCCCGTTTGCCGCACGATAGGCCAGGCCGCGGATGTTTGCGCGTGGATCCGATGTTTCGGGAAAGGCCAATACATCATTTTCCACTGTCCGGGCAATTCCCAAACAATCTGCCTCCGCCGCATCCTGCGGGGAAACACTTTTTTCAGAGCCCCCGATGTCCGTACCGGAAAACCCGTCCGATGCCAAACGAATGTCCATGTCCGCAGTCTTTCCCGCACGGGACACTTCCCCAAAATAATACCGTACCAGCTCCGCGAATGTCGCCTCGCCCTCCCCGACCATCACGCCGCTCACCTCCGGCATCCGCACAAGACACTCCTCCGCGTCATAGCTGACCTCCGGACCGCCCAGGTAAATATGCACCTTTGCATCAAGCTTTTTATAATCCGCCACGATCTCCCGCACCATGCGGATATTCCAAATATAACATGAAATGCACAGCACCTGTGGGCGCAGCTCATAAATACCGCGCAGGATCACATCCGGTTCATGGTTGATCGTATATTCGCGAAGCAGGATCCGCTCCGCGTAAAGGGCAGAATCCTCCCCCGCCGTCCCTGCTGCGTACTGCCTCAGGCTATAAACCGCAGGGTTTGTATGGATATATTTCGCGTTGACCGCCAACAATAAAATCTTCATCCCCTGCCCCTACTCCGCGAAAAAATTGAACGGGAATATATACACGTCCGTCCCCGTCAGGAAGCGCTCTTTGTTTGAGTAGCCCTGCTCCTGCAGTTCCCGCTCATATTCCGGATTCATTTCATGATGCCGGATCACCTTGTAAAACATCGACATATATACCTTAGTACCGCCGTCCTTTCGTGTGGTTTTGATCGGTATCATAAACACGATCAAAAGGCCGATCAGAATGGCGAGCAATATTTTTTTCTTTTCCAGTTTGCGCGGGTTTTCTCCCATATAAAATATCCCCCATATTATTTCATTTTGATTGATATGGTCTGCCTTTCACCGGATTTATTATATCACCCCCGCCGTATTATTTCAAGACTGGTAATTTGGGCGGGATATAGCTATACTCCTGGCAGCACAGGCATACCAATACCGTATGAATGGCAAGGGAAAAGGAAGGAGGATTGAAATTGGAGGCTGGCACACAAATCAAAAAATACCGCAGTAATATGGGTATTTCCCAGGAAGAATTGGCAGAAAAAGTTTACGTGAGCAGACAGACAATTTCTAACTGGGAAACCGGGAAAAACTATCCGGATATCCATAGCGTATTACTGCTAAGCTCTGTATTCAACGTATCTCTTGACCAACTAATCAAAGGGGATGTTGAAATTATGAAAAAAAAGAGATCAACGAAACAGAAATCAAAAAGCTCAATCACTACGGCAGTATATATACTGCATTTTTGATTCTGGCAATCATATCATTTATTCCGTTTATAGCTTTAATAGGCTGGTATGGACTGATTCCGCGGAGTGCGGTAATAACCTTTATCATTATTTTCTTGATGGCAAAGCTTTTTTGTCGTGAGCAGCATTGTTTGGCTCAAGAACCCAGAGGAACTCATCATTGCAGCCGAGCGCCCGCTCGGCTGCCCACCTGCTTGAGTGGTATATGCTTTAGATAAAAAATTTACGAAAACCTTTAAGAAAAATAAAATAACCCATTGCATGTTTTGGAAAAAACATATACAATAGAGATATCGGTGATGCTTGCCGGGTTATAAAGGACACGCGGCGGCAGGCTCGGGCCAGGACAGCAGCAGGTGCAGAGGAATGCCGGATGACAAACGCCGGCGGGGGGTAACAGCGGACGGCAGGAACCTGCAAAATGCCCGCCACTCCAGGAAAGAGACAGAAAACCATGGCGTGGGACAGCCGCACAGCGCCGAAAGCCAAAAAAACCGCGGCAGCAAACAACGAAAACGATATCGAAAAGGAGACAAAGGTATGAATTACGGTTACTTTGATGAGGTGAACAAGGAGTATGTGATCACGAAGCCGAA
>ERZ808040.1027-NODE-1027-length-20587-cov-95.141931_pt1 | contig 20587 bp, 18 predicted proteins | sample MGYA00380191_ERZ808040 | MGnify/ENA primary metagenome ERZ808040 (study PRJEB31490, sample SAMN06133395) | mouse gut metagenome | isolation source: J6 | host: mice | place: China: Chengdu | collected 2015-05 ...
GGTAATACCCAAAGCCCGCCCCAAATCCCACTGTCGGGACGCTGTAACCACAGGATTTCATTTTTGCTATTGAGAAGGACCAAAGCGTTGCTAAATTTGCTAGGTTTGGGCTTCTTTTTGGCTTTAAACGGGTAATCCATTTCCCTGCCTTGAGCATGAGCGACACAGTCTTTGCTAATTGGGCAAGCCTCACAGTTTGGATTGCGGCGGGTACATAAGGTGGCGCCCATATCCATCATGGCTTGAGCAAAATGTCCACTGTCCTCAATGGGGGTTAAGCGCTCAGCTAAGGCCCACAGCTCTTTATTGGTGGCAGACTTGGTGATATCGCCGTCAATACCAGCCCAGCGGGTAATCACTCGTTTTACGTTACCATCACAAATTACCCCGTAGCCGTGCAGTCCCATAGCGACGATAGCGCCGGCGGTAGATTGGCCTACACCTGAGATGGCCTCCCAACCTGCAACAGTTTGCGGAAAGTCGCCGGTCTCATTAATAATCTCAACCAGTTGTTTGGCGCCTTTGTGCAAGTTACGGGCGCGCGCATAATAACCCAAACCTGCCCAATGTTCAGCAACCGTATCCCAATCAGCTATGGCCAAATCTTGTACGCTTGGGAATGAGGTCATAAAGCGCTGAAAATAGGGGATAACGGTGGTGACTTGAGTTTGCTGTAGCATCACCTCAGACAGCCAAACAATATAAGGGTTTGGGGTATCGGTCTTGTGCTGCTGCCAAGGCAAATCGTGACGGCCGTGGCTATCGAACCAATTAAGAATACGCGGGGCAAAATCGTTTAGCTCAGTTTCGGTGTGGTTGAACTGTTTTGACAAAAAATTAACTTCCTTCGTTATCGTGGTATGAGATTAAGAGAGTGCGATGCCAAGGTTTTAAACGTCGATATTTTGGCGATAAACTGTATCGAGTGTTTCCCCTTTATCGTTAATCCATTCAGACCAGCCATTAGCACTTCTTCCTAAAACAAGTGCAGCAGCGACAGTTGGTGTTTTACAAAGATAGTTCTCTGTCAGTACATAAAACTTACTGTTATGCTCAACTAACTTTTTCCGGTAAATCAAACTGCGTTTTATCTTTCGTGTTGATTTGCTTAAGCTTTTAAAGTTTTTCTTTCTCACAAGAGAGTCTTTTAAGATAACAAAGCCATCATTATCATAATACCCTCGCGCATCAACAAGCGATGTCGTGCATTTAAACACCTGTTTTTCGATATCTGAACTATCATTAGCAACATCGAGAGCTATCGGATCATCTTCTTTGACCTGTAATTCTTCAAATATAGGTTGTCCTAGAGTTGAAAGTAGTATGTTTAATAGATAGAAGTGATAGTCACAGTCTGATTTAGTGGCGGCTGATATATTTGACAGCGAACCCCCATTACAGTTTTCCAAGTTATAGCGATTGGCCAGCTTTGCTTTTTCAATAGACTTGTACTCTAAATACAAAGCGTGAGTTTTAGTAAGCGTATTGTTTGTCAGAAACATAGCAAAAGCCCGCTCCCAAAAATCTTTTTCAAGATTGTGCTTTTTTAAACGGTTACGCAGATCATCTGTTTGACCTATATAAAGCCTGGGTAAGCTATCTTCCTCGTTGCTACTAACCAAAAAATATAAAGCAGGTTGCGCAGATTCTGGCATAGCCAAGAATTCTTTGATATGAACTCTTGGAATTTCTATAACTTTAACGGTAGACGCAGTGACTTCAGCCACACGAAGCCCACGCGGATTACCCGAAGGAAGATATATTTGAATGGTTTTGGCTTGTGGCAACATACAACGTCTCTTTACCGACTATTTACGATTCTTTCTAGTACGTTTTTTGCGTAGCTTTTTCTCTTCGATTCTCGCTAATCTTTTTTCTTCGGCTTGAGCTCTTAGCGCTTCAACCAGCTTGTCTTCCTCGACACGCATTTCTGGTGTCTCTAAAGTAATGCGGCCCAATTGACCACTACGCAGCTCATTAATTAATATCTCTGACATGCGGTAGGTATCGACCACGCCGCCTTTTTTCAAAAAGCCGCGTTTGCGTCCTGCCACCTCGAAGAACTCCCAATCGGTCTGCGGTAGCTCATCAATCTTATAACGCTCTTTTAACAGCTCAGGATAGGCTTTAATTAAATACTCGGCGGTGTAGCCAGCCACATCAGAGAAGTCAAAAGCAGTGTCCTTAATGCCGCCAGTGGCTGCCAGACGAAAGCCTGAGTTAGGGTTTTCAATCTTCGGCCACAGCATACCTGGCGTGTCATATAGCATAATGTCGTTATCAATCTTAATCAGCTGCTGCGACTTAGTCACCGCAGGCTCATCTCCAGTTTTGGCAATACTGCGACCGGCTAAGGTATTGATTAAGGTGGATTTCCCCACGTTTGGAATACCCATAATCAGCACTTTAATTTGACGACCGGTACCGACTTTATTAGGCACTAAGTTTTTGCAAAGCTGGATAATTTTTTGGACATCATTGGCCTTGTTGTCATCACAAGCGATGGCTTTTACTTGGCTCTGTGATTCTAACTGCTCAATCCAAGCCTGAGTCAGCTCAGGGTCAGCCAAGTCCGCTTTGTTTAAGATCTTGATAACTGGCTTTTTTCCGCCATGTTGGTTGTTACGCAGGTCTGCCACCATAGGGTTTTCACTGCTAAATGGAATACGAGCATCAATCACTTCGATGACCACATCCATGTCGGGCATGATTTCTTTAATTTCGTTACGAGCTTTGTTCATGTGGCCTGGGAACCACTGAATACTTGGTGTCTGTATCATTACTTAATTAACCTTTTTATAGTTTTTGCGCATTGCCCTAAGTTTACACTATTCAAGCTTAAGATGTGCTGTAGCACCGTTAGCAAATCTATAAGACAGCCGATTAATTCATCTGCAAGCGACTTAATCAAAACTGCTTATAAAACACTGTTTATTGCAAAACTTAAAGCAAATAAGCAACAAAACTCTCTACAAAATAAAGACGCTCTACTGTGACAGTGAGCGCCTTTATTCTAGCTATATTTTGAGTGAGTTTAGCTTAAGCTTAACTAACTTGAGCCTAACTAGAGGCTAAGCTAGCTCAAAGAATTTAAGAGAGCTTATTTTAGATTCTTATTCATAAAATCAATCATTTTATCCCAGCTCTCAGTAGCTGCTTTTTCGTTATAACCCAAGTCTACGCCGTTTTCTTCAGCACGTTTGTCCGCATTTGGGTTGGTAAAGCCGTGTTTGGCGTTGTCATAGACGTCAACGGTGTAACTCACACCGGCATTGTCCATCTCTGCTTTGAAGCTTTCAACATCATCCATTGAGACCATGCTGTCATCGCGGCCATGAGCTACTAGCACCTTGGCGTTAAATGTGTCTTTTTCAGCAGGCTGCTTTGGTGAGAAGTTACCGTGGAAAGTTGCCACGGCTTTTACAGGCATACCTTCACGAGCCATATCTAAAGCGATTTTACCGCCAAAGCAGTAACCCACCACGCCTAAGCGGTTGCCATCTACCGGTAATTGATCAGCGAAGTCATCTAGGATTGCACGGCAACGATCCATCAATTTGTCTTGGTCGTTTAGCATTTGTGTCATCCACTCATTGGCCTGCGCCGCATCAGTGGTCAATTTACCTTCACCATATACATCCATAGCGACCGCAGCAAATCCAGCCTTTGCCAGACGCTCTGTCACTTCACGAGGATGCTCAACCACGCCCCACCATTCTGGTGCGACTAAAATACCAGGGACTGAATTCTCATTGGTAGCCGATTCAGGTAACGCAATATAGCTGATCAGCTCCATGCCATAGTCAGCTGTGGTTTTGATTTCGTAAGTTTTAATACTCATCGATTATGTCCTTATTGATTTATGGGTTTCTTGTTTTTATGAAATATACTGTATAAAAGGCCGTTTATGAAATAGGCTTTGGGTTGAACCACTCAATAACATAACAAAGATAAGCTAGAGTTTCGATTGAAGAAATGTGAACAGGATTTGCCCTTTGCTATCGGTTTGTATTGATTCCAACGGCTTAATCAATTAGTCTGCTGTTTGTCATTTGGGCCCAAATTCTTAAGCCAATAAGCAGAGCAAAATAGCTAAGAAGAAAACTAAGCGAGGAACTATCGTGGATGATGAGCAGTTAAGACCAAATTTCTGGGAAAAATACGCCCTAGACCAGCTAACCACAGCCGAGTGGGAAGCTTTGTGTGATGGCTGCGGAGGCTGTTGTCTTGAGAAGTTTTTGGATGATCCAGACTCTCCTTATGAAGTAGAGTACACCGATGTGGCATGTAAGCTGCTGGATTGTAGCACTGGCTATTGCTCAAACTATGAAAACCGCCAGCAATTTGTTCCGGAGTGTGTGTCTTTAACTGCCGATAAGCTGCCAGATATGATGTGGCTACCGAGTAACTGTGCTTACAAGCGGATATATCTGGGTGAAGGTTTACCAAAATGGCATTTGTTATTGACCCAAGATATCGAACTGACCAAGCAAGGTATGCGTGAGGACGGTGTGGGTGTGGCTGGCCGCTGTGTGAGTGAAAATCAGGTGAATGAAGATGACCTTGAAGACCGTATTGTACGCTGGATACAGGCCTAGATTTTGCTCAAGCTGAGTTAAATAGGTCAATTAAACTGCATTAAAAAAGGAGCCCTTAGGCTCCTTTTTTATGTCTTTATCTGTATTAGTCTTTATCTTCTATCTAACTGAACCAACTTTATCGATCCATTTTAAGAGAGGGTAGCTAATCCGTAATTAGTTAACAAATTCAGGATAAGCTTCTTGGCCACATTCTGAGATGTCGGCCCCTTCATACTCTTCTTCCTCTGAGATACGTAGGCCAACCACAGCTTTTAAGATACCCCAGACAATTAAGCTTGCGCCAAATACCCAGATGAAGATAACCGCTGCGCCGCCTAACTGACCTAAGAAGGTCGCCTCTGCATTGGTAACAGGGACGATTAATACCCCAAACAAACCCACCACGCCGTGTACTGAGATGGCACCAACAGGATCATCAATTTTGATTTTATCTAAGGCTAAAATTGAGAATACCACCAAGACACCAGCGATTAAGCCAAATAGAGTGGCTTGTACTGGAGTAGGGGTCAAGGGCTCTGCGGTAATGGCCACAAGACCGGCCAATGCGCCGTTTAGTAGCATGGTTAAATCAGCTTTGCCAAAGATAAGGCGGGCAAGCAATAGTGCACCGATAGCTCCGCCCGCTGCTGAAGCATTGGTATTTAAGAACACCATGGCCACTGAGTTGGCGCTATTAATATCCCCCAGTTTTAGAACCGAGCCGCCATTAAAGCCAAACCAGCCCATCCATAAGATAAAGGTACCCAAAGTGGCGAGTGGAAGATTGGCACCAGGAATAGCACGAATTTCACCGTTTTTGCCATATTTACCTTTACGAGCGCCCAGTAATAACACGCCCGCTAATGCCGCTGAAGCCCCAGCCATATGCACAATTCCAGAGCCTGCAAAGTCGCTAAAGTTTAGCTCCCCAATGAAGGGAACAGGGGTGCCGCCCCAAGTCCAGCTGCCTTCCATAGGATAAATAAAGCCGGTCATCACTACTGCAAAGGCGAAGAAAACCCAAAGCTTCATACGCTCAGCCACAGCACCAGACACGATAGACATACAGGTGGCTACAAATACCACTTGGAAGAAAAAGTCAGAGGCTTGTGAATAAACTGCGTCTCCATTAAAGCCATTGGTTGCTGAAGCCGCTAGCGCAGTTGCCACGACAGTTTCGCCACCAGAGATACCGCTTAAAAAGAAACCACCGTCATACATAAAGTGATAGCCACACATCAAGTACATGGTACAAGCGATGGCGAATAGACCAACGTTTTTGGTTAAGATTTCAGTGGTGTTCTTGGCACGAACCAGCCCTGCTTCTAACATGGCAAAGCCAGCAGCCATCCACATAACTAAGGCGCCGCACATTAAGAAATAGAAAGTGTCGAGAGCGTACTGTAGTTCAAAAATCTGGTTTTGCATGATGATTCCCCCTTGGAATGCGATCGAGATGGGCAGGATGTCATTTACAGTGGCTGTTTAAGTTCTTGATCTTAAAAAGCCGAAATGAGGGCTGTATTTGATAACAGCTTAGATAGCGTCAGGACCTGTTTCACCGGTACGGATACGGATGACTTGCTCAAGAGGAGTGATAAAGATTTTACCATCACCAATTTTGCCTGTGCTTGCAATGCGAGTAATGGCTTCAATGGCAGGCTCTACCATCTCATCCGTTACGGCCACTTCTACTTTAACTTTAGGTAGAAAGTCGACCACATATTCTGCACCGCGATACAATTCAGTATGGCCCTTTTGACGACCAAAACCTTTTACTTCAGTAACTGTAACGCCTTTCACGCCAATTTCAGACAAGGCTTCACGCACATCATCTAACTTAAAAGGTTTTAATATTGCGGTAATCAATTTCATAGAAGATCCTTATTAATGACTTTGATAATGTTTGGATTTGATTGTTTACAACAAACGGCTTGTTAATACGGCTATTTAGCTATTGTCTTTGATGTCATTGTTTCAAGAATTGTGCCAACCAAAAACGAAGGGGGATGACGTTTTTAGGGCTAATAATGCATCAAAGTAGTGCGTATTAAACTAATAGTGCACCAAATCAGTGTGCACCATATTAAGCAATAACCGAATTATTATAACTAAGTTTAACTATGGAGAGTTAGCCATTGGTTAGTAATTTGTGAAGGGTGTTCTGCGGGGTTACCGAGGTTAATAGGGTTACTTAGGGTTGCAATAACTAGCAAATCATTACAGACATTGTGGTTATTTAGTTGTATTATAAAGATAGGTGAGGTAATGCCTAAATATAATAATAAATCCCCTCACATCTAAATGATTCATCTAATTGGAGATAGGGTGTTGCCTATTAATTCTACTAAAGGTGTGGTCAAAAAAGACCACATCTCATGGTTTATCTTTGGTCTTATGGCCAGTGTGACTTTTATCGGTATCCTGTCAGAGTTGGTACCATCTGGTATCTTGCCTCAAATGACCCAAGGTCTTGGTATTGAAGAGACACAAGTTGGTTTCTTAGTTGGTATCTATGCTTTAGCTTCGGCCATCTTTGCTATTCCTCTTATTAGCATGACCTTGGCTATCAACCGAAAAACTTTATTGCTGATACTATTAGCCGGTTTTGCGCTATCCAATATTGTGGTCGGCCTGACTTCTTCGTATTACCTTATTGTGGCCATGCGCATTTTGGGCGGTATCTGTGCCGGTATCATGTGGCCAATGATTGCCGCGTATGGTGCTGCTTTGGTGACGGAAGATCTACAAGGTAGGGCCATCACTATTATTATGGCGGGGAATACCTTTGGCGTAAGTTTGGGTCTGCCGTTTATGACTTACATTGGTACGCATCTGGGCTGGAGAACAGAGTTTATCTTGCTCGGGGCGTTGGGCGCAGTCATTGCTTTATTGGCCGCCAAATTCTTGCCAGCAGTACCCGGTGAGAAGTTGACCCAAAGTAACTCGCCAATGGCCATGCTAAAAATCCCACAAGTGTGGATGGTGCTGGTATTAACCTTCTTATCTGTGGTCGCCCACTATAGTACTTATACTTATATTACCTTGTTGGTTGAGACTTTAAGATTCCAAGGTGGCATTAGCCTAGCGTTATTGATATTTGGTATTGGCTCAGTAATTTCGGTCATTTTATCTGCCCGCATTATTGATGCGCACTTACAAGGGTTAATTGTGGCTATGTTGGTAGCTGGTGCGGTAGCGATGATGCTGTTTGTGGTCTTTGGCGGGGCTAATGGCTGGTCTCACATGGCCTTCTTGTTATGGGGTTTGGCGTTTGGTCCCTTAGTGACCATGTGGCAAACTGCGGTTAGTAAGCAGGTAACCGAGGCCAAAGCAGTGGCCACCTCGGTGCAATCGAGTGTGTTTAACTTCTCAATCATGATTGCCACTTGGGTTGCCGGATTAATCCTAGTGTATCTGCCACAATTTGGTGCCATGGGTATCGTTTACTTGTCGATACTGTGCTTTATTCCTGCCATCTTGTTATCGCTGTTTGCTAACAGGACTTTGGGGGCTAAATAAGAGGCTTATTAAGAATAACCTATCCTTAAAAATACAACGCATTCTTGAAAGCACAACAAGTTATAGAGTGGAAAAATAGAATTAAAAAGGAGAACCTAATGAAAAAATTTATCAATGCTACTGTCTATGGTGATGAGAATAACCGTCAGCAACAAGCCACAGAGATTTTGGTTAAAGATGGAGTGATTGAGGCCATTGGCAATAATTTACCCAGTGCGGACGAAGAGATTGATTTAAAAGGACGCTTAGTAGTGCCTCCCTATGTCGATGCTCACTTGCATTTGGATTATGTTTATACTGGCAAAAGCGAAGGTGCTACCAACGATACCGGGACTTTATTTGAAGGGATTGCGCGCTGGCACGATGTCAAAAAAACACAGACTCTAGAAGATGCTAAACAGCGAGCATTAAAGGGTATCGAAGAAGAAGTGTCCAAAGGGGTGCAGTTTATACGTACTCATATTGATGTGTGTGACCCGAATCTAACTGGGTTAAAGGCAATGCTTGAGGTGCGTGAGCAGTTAAAAGACAACGTCACCATTCAAATTGTCGCTTTCCCGCAAGAGGGTATGTATGCCTATAAAAGCGGAGAGGAGTTGGTAGAAGAAGCACTTAAGATGGGCGCAGACTGTGTCGGTGGCATTCCTCATTTTGAGTGGGCATATGAATTCGGTCAGGATTCTGTCCGTAAAGCGGTAGAGCTGGCGATTAAGTATGATAAATTAATTGATATTCACTGTGATGAAACTGACGACCCGATGAGCCGCCATGTGCAACTGCTAAATGCTTTGGTAATGGTAGAAGGTATCGGTAGTCGTACGGCTGCCAGCCACACTTGTTCGTTTGGCTCAGCAGATAATGCCTATGCGTTTCGTATGATGCAGCTGTTTGAACAATCTGGCATGAACTTTATTGCGTTGCCGACTGAGAACGCTTATCTACAAGGCCGTCAAGATACTTATCCAAAACGCCGTGGCTTAACCCGTGTCAAAGAGTTTTGGGAAAGCGGTATTAACGTCTGCTTCGGTCAAGACTCAATCAATGATCCTTGGTATCCTGCCGGTAACGGCAACCTGATGAATATCCTGGATAATGGTATTCACTTGGCTCAAACCATGTCCTTTGCCCAGTTAGACACTTGTCTTGACCTGATTACCTATAATGGCGCTAAGACATTAAATGTTGAAGATCAGTATGGGTTTGAAAAAGGTAAGCCGGCCAACTTTTTAGTGCTCGATGCGCACACTCCTTTTGAAGCGGTGCGTCAGCGGGCTGATGTGTTGGCATCTATCCGAAATGGTGAGTACTTATTCAAAAAGCCAGAGCCTAGCTATGACATTGAGTTGGACTTGTTTAGAAAAACCAAGTAGCCAGCTAATGGATAAGTAACCGATCAATTAATAAATAACCAGTCAATTAAAAAGAAAAAAGGTGAGCTCAGCTAACCGGGTTCACCTTTTTTAGATTTTAGCTTCTGTATTAATTACATTTTTGGATACAGCAGGTAAGGGGTCTGACTGGCTTTGAGCAGTTTACGGGTATTACTGCCATGTAAGAACTCATGCAAGCGTGATTCGCCAAAAGCCCCAGTAATTAGAAGGTCTAGCTCATTGTGCTGTTGGTAATACATGAGGGCTGAGGTCACATCATGGCCTTGTATCAACGCTTTTTTGCAGCTAATGCCTGACTGGGTTAAGCGGGCATAAGCTTCGCGTAAGGCTTCTTTGTTACGCTCATTTTCTTCTCCGACCATCACCACATGCAGGTTTAGATTTCTAATCAAAGAAGTGCTACACAGCCACTCTAATAGGGCATGACAGGTGGGCCGGTTATCAAAGCCAAAAAGCGCAGTTTTTGGAACTTTAAAGCTCTCATGAGTGACTAAGGCAGGGCAGCGGCTGGCACGAATCAGCTGTGATAAAGTGTCTTTACAAGTTACTTGATGTCCAAGGATAACTAACTGCGCGCTTTCATCGACATAGTCCAAGCTTTCTGCAATAGAGGCATGGCGATGCAAATAGTAAATTTGATGCTTATAACGGCCTTGGTGCTGTTCACAATAACTTTGTGCCTGCCTTAGCAATAAGCGACCTTGGTCACGCAGTTTGCCATTGCTGTCTTTTTCTTCCAAAGTTAATTGTTTGAGGAGGTGAGTGCCATCATCGGCGACTAAGTATCCTGAATAATCCAACGCTTCCTTATGCTGTACGGTAGGGGCTGCGTGCAATAGACCTATGGGAGCCTGTAGGTTTTTGGCCGCCCACATGCTGGCCTCAAGGACAGCCTGTACATGGTTAGGACAATCCAAGCAAGCAATGACGCTATCCGCTCTTAAATTACTCATAAAAATCACTCAAACAGGGAGATATCCCTTCAACGTAAACTAAAAATCCCACTCAAGCAATGCCAGAGTAGGATTAATTGTGCTTGGCTATAAGCTAGACCACAGATTACCTTTAGAGTGCTCTAGTCTAGTAAGCCGATATCACGACGGTCATGAATTGAAAACTTATCAATAATGGTGCGACTCGCGCTGTTTAGACCCACTACTTTAACATCAATTCCTTCGCGTTGAAAACGGATTACTAACTTATCTAGCGTATCTACGGCAGTGACATCCCAGAAGTGAGCTTGGCTCACATCAATAACCACTTGATTTAAGGCTTCTTTGGTATCAAAGCTGTTTAGGAACTGAGTTGTTGAGCTAAAGAAAACCTGGCCTTGAACGTAGTAGTAACGGGTATTATTTTCATCATCCAGCTCGCTTAAGATGCTGAGGAACTGACCAATCTTATTGGCGAAGAATAAGGAGGATAACAGCACACCTGCCAACACACCATAAGCTAAGTTATGGGTAAATACGGTGGTAATAACCGTGGCCAGCATCACCACGTTAAATGACATGGGATGGGTCTTAAACTCACGCAGAGATTCCCAGTTAAAGGTACCGATAGAGACCATAATCATTACCGCAACCAAAGCCGCCATTGGGATTTGGCTTACCCAGTCACTTAAGAACACCACCATGATCAGTAAAACGGCACCAGCGATAAAGGTAGACAGACGAGTACGTCCGCCAGATTTAACGTTAATGACTGACTGACCAATCATCGCACAACCGGCCATACCGCCAAAGAAACCTGAAGCTACGTTGGCAATACCTTGACCACGACACTCGCGGTTTTTGTCACTTGGAGTATCGGTTAAATCATCAACAATGGTAGCGGTCATCATTGACTCTAACAGACCTACTACCGCCAATGCCATAGAGTAAGGCGCGATGATCAATAAGGTCTCTAGGTTTAGAGGAACGTCAGGCAGCAAGAACATGGGGAGGGTGTCTGGCAACTCACCCATATCACCCACATTACGAATGTCCAAGCCCATATATAAGGCCACTGCGGTTAAGCCGACAATACAGATAAGCGGAGAGGGGATGATTTTACCAATCTTAGGAATCAGCGGAAAACCGTAGATAATGGCCAGGCCCGCTGCGGTCATGATATAAACTGGCATGCCCACACGATCCATGGCTGGGTTTAGCTCAGGTAGCTGGGCCATAAAAATTAAAATGGCCAAGGCATTAACGAAGCCGATGACCACTGAGCGTGACACAAAGCGCATCAAGTTGCCCAGCTTAAATACACCCATAAAGAACTGGATTACCCCGCACAGCAAGGTAGCAGCGAGCAGGTATTGCAGACCATGGTCGGCGACTAAAGTCACCATGACCAAAGCCATGGCTCCTGTGGCGGCCGAAATCATACCTGGGCGCCCCCCAACGAAGCTGATAACTACCGCAATACAAAAGGAGGCATATAGCCCGACTTTGGGGTCTACACCAGCAATTATCGAGAAAGCAATGGCTTCAGGAATTAAGGCTAAGGCAACTACCAATCCTGAAAGTACGTCACCTCGCACATTAGAAAACCACTCATCTTTTAGCGTATTTAAGGAAGGGGCTTTTATAAGCATAGATTTCGGCATAGTGTTTGGGTCGATTATTTGTTAAGTTGTATTTTATAGGGATATGAAACTAAAAAATAGACGAAAGTGGCCGGAATTGTAAGGCAAACGCTGTCACCGAAATTTACGGTAGACTATCGGCCATACCGCTCATAAAGCGTATGCTATCTTGTGCAAATACTTTCATAAATTATTCACATCACCTAAGTGGTGCTATAGTGGAGAGATGTTCGTTGATAAATATCAGCATGAGACGGCGCTTCTAAATGGGGTGTGTTTAAGAGGTTAAAAACACACAAAAATAGCCATAGAAAGGCAAGGAAATTCAGTTCATAGAGGCTGGGCTCATGGTAGAATAAACACCCTCTACCCCTAGCAACGATCTAGCTTCCTATTTAAATTTTAACATTAATTTATACTGCGGCGATAACTGCCCACTGCAGTTAATGCAGGTCGAGTCATTAGTGTCAAAAATAAGCAAAAATAAATAGGGGCTACATATCTACAAAAATGGGTGCATCATAGCACAATATAGAAACAAGGACAGACCATGAGTACTGACCCAACCCTAACCGATGCCAATAGCTCTTCGGTAGATCACACAGTTTATAAGTCACAAAGCACATCAGCTAATAACTCTCAGACCTCATCAAACCTTGATCCAGAACAGGCTTCAAGTGTGGGGCACTATCAGCCCAGCACCAAATATCAAGCCAAGAGGAAGTCTGATAACAGCTCAGCTGACCTTATTCAAAAGGGCAGTGGGCTACAAGTGGTCATTGGTATGGGGCAGTCAGGCTTAGCGACAGCCAACTATTTAGCAAAGCGCGGTTATAGTGTGGCGGTAACGGATGGTAATGCTGCTCCTAAATTGGCTAATCAATTAAACCCCAGCATCGAAATTCGAGCCTTTGGTGAGATTGATGCCGAGCTGTTATTGCAAGCTGAGCGTATTATTATTAGCCCAGGGGTGGCGCTGACCACTCCTGCTGTGGCACAGGCCAAACAAGCTGGGATTGCTATTGTTAGTGACATTCAGTTGTTCAAAGAAGCTTGCAGTGCACCTATCGTTGCTATTACAGGCTCTAATGCCAAAAGTACGGTCACCACCTTATTGGGACTGATGGCCAAAGATGCCGGTATCAATGTTGGCGTTGGCGGTAATATTGGTGTGCCCGCGTTAAGCTTATTAGAAGATGAGCAATTGGGTGAGAATATGGAACTGGCAGTTTTAGAGCTGTCTAGTTTTCAGTTGGAAACCGTCACCAATCTTGGCGCAAAAGTGGCGACTGTGCTCAATATGTCTCCGGACCATTTAGATCGTCATGGTGATATGCTGGGCTATCATCAGGCCAAACACCGTATTTTCCAAGGGGCTAAGTCTATTGTGGTTAACCGAGATGATGCGTTATCCAGACCCTTGATTGCTGATAATACCCCCCGACTTAGTATTGGCTCTAATGCCCCAGATTTGGGAGAATATGGGCTAATTACTGAAGGTGATGGCAGTCTTTATCTAGCCAAAGGCACCGAAAAATTAATCGCAGCTGATAAATTAAAAGTAAAAGGCAAGCACAACTTAGTGAATGCTTTGGCGGCTCTTGCATTGGGTGAGCTGGCAGGTATTGATGTTGAGAGTATGCTGCAAACGTTACAAGAGTTTTCAGGACTGCCACACCGCTGTCAATTTGTGGATAATGTGGCAGGTATAGATTACTTTAATGACTCAAAAGGCACTAACGTGGGTTCAACACTGGCCGCTATCTTAGGCCTTGGGTCTGTTTATAGTAGCCAATCTAATGGTAAAACCAAGTTAATGCTGATATTGGGCGGAGAGGGTAAAGGTCAAGATTTCTCTGAGCTTGCCCCTTTAATCAATAAGTATGTCAGTCAGGTATTGCTGATAGGTAAAGATGGTCAGCTAATAGCCGAGCACTTACAGCAAGCAGATTTATCTGATGACGTACAACTGCATCATTATCAGACTTTAGATCAAGCCATGGATAAGGCTCAGCAGCTCTTGACTAGCAGTTTGTCACAAGTAGCGGCGGTTTTATTATCTCCTGCCTGTGCGAGCTTAGATCAGTATAGTAACTACAATGAGCGTGGCGAACATTTCTGTCAGCTAGTGACTGATTTGAAGTCCTAATCTAGTTTGTTATTTATTTTTTCACCTAAATTATTAAAAAAATAGTTTTAAGTACAGTTGATACCCTATGGCAAAAGATACTGCTAATGCATCTGGCTACACCCCAAATGCTCTGTCCAAACGTAAGCAAAATAGTACCGGCGTATTTTCCATGCCGTCAGCAGGAAGTGTGCTGATGGTCAGCGTCAGCTGTCTGATGGTGTTAAGCCTGATCATGGTGGCTTCAGCCTCTATCCCTTTTGCCAATATGCATGACATTAGTCAGCTTTACTTTTTTAAGAATCAATTAATGTATATGGGCATAGGCTTAGTAGCTGCGTTTATGGCCTACAAAGTACGCCTTTTATGGCTATATGACATGCTAACCCTGGCCTCAGCCCTGATGATGGTCATCTTATTACTGATAGCCACCTTGCTGTTTGGAGATGCTATTAACGGCTCAAAACGTTGGATTGAGATTGGCCCCTTTAACTTCCAAGTGGCGGAGCTTGCTAAGCTTGTAATGGTCATGTTTACCGCTGACTTTGTGGTGCGCCGCGGGACAGAGGTACGTCAAGGCTACGGGGGGATCTTCCGTATGGGCGTGCTGGTGATGGTGCTGGTTGGCCTGTTTTTATCACAGCCTGACTTTGGATCCCTGGTTATTATTATTGGGGTGATTTTGGCCATATTCTTTGTGGCCGGTGCGCCTTGGAGTCAGTCTGGGTTCTTGGTAGTAGGCGGCTTAATCGGAGCGGCTTATGCGGTAATGTTCCAAGAATATCGTATGACCCGTGCCACCTCTTTCTTAGATCCTTTTGATGATATTCAGGGCTCTGATTATCAGTTGGCACGCAGTTTAATTGCTTTTGGCCGCGGTGAAATAACGGGTGTAGGCTATGGTGAAAGTGTACAGAAATTGGCTCACTTGCCAGAGGCGCATACCGATTTCTTGTTGGCGATTACTGGCGAAGAGTTGGGGCTAGTAGGCGTGCTTACGGTACTTGCTTTAGAAGCTTTAGTGATTGCTAGTGCCATGCGTATTAGTTACACTGCGCTGAAAAATCGTCAGATGCGTTTGAGCTATACCGCCTTTGGTTTTGCGGTAATTTTCATTGGGCAAGGTGTCATTAACTCAGGAATGAACATGGGATTAATGCCTACAAAAGGTCTGACCCTGCCCTTCTTCAGTTATGGCGGCTCTTCAATGCTGATTAGCTTAGTCATGGTCGGTATCTTGTTGAATATCCATAAGAATACCTCAAAAATACCAACGGCTCAGTGTCGCCATTACTAAGCCTTTGATTAATAAGCAGAGGACAAACAAAAAGGCCGTATAAATTAATTTATACGGCCTTTTTGTTTGTGATTGTTGATCACTTTCAGGGCAACATAGGTTTAGACCTTACCCAGGACGCTTTGGTGTTGTAAGGGTTCTAATCGCCACTGTGCGACGGCTTGCTGCAGCATGACCTCTGGCTTATCCACATCAACTTCAGGCTGCTTGAGCAACGTTAGAGCCTTCTGGATTAGGTTTTGACACTTCTGCTTGCTAAGGGTATCAATGGGGGTGGCTAAGTTTTGTTTTGACAACTTTTGACCACAATGGTTTTCGACCAAGGGCAAGTGATACCAATGCTCAACGGTGGGCAGGTTTAGATAGCTCATAATAGAGATTTGTGTCGTGGTTAGCGGTAAGATATCTAGGCCGCGCATGACATGAGTAATCCCTTGCAAGCCATCATCGACACTGGCCGCTAAGAAGTAGTTAATGGTACCATCTGCTCGGCGCAATACCACGTCTCCTAAGCTTTGTTGTGGATTGGACCACTGTATGCCTTGAATGCCATCTATAAATCCCATGCTTTGATTGGGCAGCTGGATTCTCACCTTTTTATCCACTAACCCCTGTGTTTTTTGCTGCTGACCAAGAGTATTGGCTTCATAAGCTGTCATTTTAGGGTCGGGCAAGCAGAATCTGGGGTAAATCTCATAGTCCGCTAAGTCTTTTCGGGAGCAGCGACAGCCATAAATATAAGGTAACAGCTGATCATGTAACAGCTCATTATATATATCGGTTCGCTCGGATTGATACCAAATATCCCCATCCCAATGCAGTCCTAAGTTTTCTAAATCTATTAGGATTTGCTCGCTAAACTTAGCACTGCAGCGTTGGCGGTCGGTATCTTCAATACGCAGTAGCCAGGTGCCACCTAGAGATTTGATGTGACAATAACTGGCAATCGCGGTGGTTAGCGAGCCAAGATGTAACTCGCCAGTGGGTGAAGGAGCAAAACGGCCCACAGCTGGCCTATAAATAGGACAGTCAGTGGGCCGTTGTTCGTTAGGCATCGTCATAGACAGGGGCAGTCGCTAACAGTTACGGGTAACTGATAAGGACTTAAGAGTGGCCCCAGTTTTGACGCTCTTTGATTTCTGCTAAAGTTTTGCAGTCGATACATTGAGTTGCCGTAGGACGGGCTTCCAAACGACGTAAACCAATCTCAACGCCGCAAGTTTCACAAAAACCATAATCGCCATTGCTAATCTCAGCCAATGATTTATCGATTTTGCGGATTAACTTACGTTCGCGATCACGAGTACGTAGCGCTAGAGCAAACTCTTCTTCTTGAGTGGCCCTATCGTTGGTATCTGATAAAGCGGCTGACTCATCTTGAATGTAAGTCTTAGTGCTTTCAGCATCACCTGCCAACTGTTGCTTCCATGCCTTAAGAATGTTCTCAAAATGGGTAAGCTGAGCATCAGACATATACTCTTCATCTGCGCCAACTTCGTACGGCTTAAAATTAGTTAGGTCGTCAATAGCATTTTGACTCATGACAATTTCCTATATCCATGTAGTAGGGGGTGCCAAATAAAAATAATGGAGACTTATATCATATTTTTTTTGTTATTGCGAGAAGTATTATCTAAGGTCTTCTTACTGATTTATCAATAGCCTGCAGATAATTTAAACGGCTTTAAGGCTTTTTTGTTTTCTAGCGTGGTAATCCAGCTTTGTATAACGCCTTGTTTATTTAAGCTTAACCAACGATAGCCGGGAGCTGCTTGGTCATCAAAAGCAAAGTTATCAGATTTTGGCTTAAATTGGTAGCAAGTAGATGGGGTAGCATATACTTTGACTCCCGCTCTTTGGGCCTCAAATTTTTGATGTACGTGACCGGTCACTACTGCTTTTACCGCAGGCTGGTCCTCAATTAAATGCCAAAAGTCCTCAGCATCTTGGGTGATATGCTCATCCATCCAAGCTGAGTCCATTGGCAGCACGTGATGATGCATGGCAATTATGACAGGATGATGACTATTTGCTATGTTTTGCGATAGCCAGTTTAGGTTTTTGTTACCCACAGCCCCATAAATCTTGCCAGGGACACTACTGTCTATTAGCAGTAAGCGCCAGTCATTTAAAGTAAGGCAGTGACGAGAGAGAAGCAGAGCGTTGGGTTTATGAGCTACAAAACGGCGCTCAGAGAAGGGCAGATGAGTGTCTAGCTCATCGGTGACATCATGGTTGCCCGCTATACAAACGAACGGAATGCCGGTTTTCTCAAGCAACTGATAAATATTTTGATAAATCTCAGGCTTAACTTCATTCACCAAATCGCCACTCAATAAAATCAAGTCACAGCGAATGTCTTCCTCTAAGGCCTGCTGCAAACAAGCAGTGAAGCTTTTATAGTTATTGATGCCTACCGTTTCAGCATCAGAGTCTAGATATAAGTGCGGGTCGGTCAGCTGCAGAATATTAATCACACCGTCCGCAGTGGTTATCTGGGTCGGGGGATAAGTTTTGGGGTCGATAAAGCCTTGAAATGTAGACATGACGGACCTCTTCTTACTATAAATATTGAGCCATGCTTTTAAGTGGCGCGAGACACAATAAAAGCTGCAAAAAACACCACGGCTAAGCCCAGCACAATCGCCAAGCCGGTTTGAATATCTAATAGAACACTACCCCAAACCCCACCAGTTACCGCAAGCTGTGCCAAAATAACGGCAAAAACAACCATTTGTTTCGGAGAGTGAGCCCAAAGTCTGGCCGTCAGCGCTGGCAAGATCAATAGACCGCTAATTAATAGACTACCAACGGCTTGAAGGGCTAAAGCACAGAATCCGGCCAAGATTCCCATAAAAAATAAACGCTGCCGAGTGGCGTTAATACCAGAGACCTCTGCCAAATCAGCGTGGGTCGCTAAAATCACTTGTTTGCGCCAAATATAAATCAAAAATGCGACACCCAGTACTACGCAGACCGATAACACAGGTAAGTCACTCCAACCTACCTCCAAAAGATTACCAAATAAATAACCCAAAACATTAGCCTGCATTTGGGTTAAATGGGTCAGTGTTAATAGACCCAGACACAGCATAGACACCGAGACCACGGCCAATATGGCATCGCTAGGTAAGCGCTCATCTTCTAACCACATCAGGCCGATGACCACCATCACACTCACCAAAGCAATGCCAATGGCGAAGGGCAGCTGCCACAAGGCAGCTAGGGCCACCCCGAATAACGTACCGTGCGCTAGAGCATCAGCAAAAAAGGACATTCGGCGCCAAAGGACTAGGCAGCCTAGAGGGGCAGATAATAACGCCAACAAACTGCCAGCAATCCAAGCGGGGGCTATGATATCGAGCCATTCAATTAGCATACGAGCGGTATTCCACTAAAGTTTGTTATTTTAAGAGGGTTATAGTTTTCAAAGCAAAAGCTGGTTTTAAGGTACAGATAGGTTTCATAGGCCAGTGTATTAATGGGCATGCGGACCATGATGCTGACAGTCATGCGGCTTATGAATATAAGGCTGCTCGTACTGATGACCAAAAAGCTTTTTGAACTCTTGTGACACGCCAAGATCGCTTGGCTGACCCTCACAGCAGATGTGCTTGTTTAAGCAAATGACTCGGCGACTGCCTCGCATCACCCAGTGTAAATCATGGGAGACAACCACCATGGCGCATTGCAAAAATTCTGGCAAATCGTCAATAAACTCATACAGCCAGCGCTCGCTTTCAGGGTCTAAGCCTTGCATCGGCTCATCCAAAATCAGCAAATTAGGTTTTGATAATAATGAACGGGCCAACAAAATACGCTGGGTCTCACCGCCTGACAGATGAATGACCTGTTTTTTTAATAACTGAGTGACCGATAGGCGCTGATATAAAAACTCTTGCTCACTTGGAGTTAGTCTCTTTTCAGTTTGGGCTAGAAGATCTTGCACTCGTAGCGGCAAAATAGCCGGCACACTGAACTTTTGTGGCACATAGCCCAGCTGAAGGTTGGAATGACGGTGAATCTGACCTGAGGTGGGCTGGATTAACCCTAAGATAAGTTTCATCAATGTCGATTTTCCCGCGCCATTGGGACCGATAACGCTGATCTTTTCACGCGGTAGAATCTGCAAGCTAATGTCGCTCAATAGCACTCTAGAGTGAGAGTCTGCCAAGCTTTTGTCAGTAGTCTTTGCCGAACGAGCGCCACTAAGCCAGCCGCTAAGTTTAGAGCCTGACCGCTCGTTTTTGGCAGGCGAGATCTCATTTGCCAAGCTTGCCTGATCAGACTTGCTTAGACCACGGGCGCTCACTTCAAAGCCGACATTTTCCAGGGTCATCAGCGGTGTTGACTGGGTATCAACTTCAGTGGTCTGCGTAGAGGAGGTTTGATTGGATAAGGGCATCAGTTAAGCGTCCTCTGAGAGATTAGAAGGAACAGGTGAGCAGGTTTGGCACAGACCTTTTAGCTCCATCACGCTTTGCTCAACTTTAAATCCCACCTCGTTTTTGACATAGCCGACAATTTCTTGCACCGGCAATCCACTAAATTCCTGAACCCGCTGACAGTCATTGCACAATAAAAAAACAGCATTGTGTTCATCGCGAGGGTGACAGCAGGGTACAAACGCATTAATTGATGTTAGCTGATGGATAAAACCAAACTCTAATAAAAACTCTAAAGTACGATAGATAGTTGGGGGAGCTACCATTTTCGCCTTATCTCCGGCTTGCTTTTTGCGGTCTTGTTGCAAGCTTTGAATTAAATCATAAGCGCCTAGAGGTTTCTCTGATTCTAAGATGAGCTGATACACCGTACGTCGCAGAGGAGTAAATCTCGCTTGTTTGGCTGCACAGATTTGCTCAGCAGTCTGTAGACGCTGACTAATATCTTCAGAGCTCAAATCATGGACGTCATGTGAGTGGGCACCCTGATGCTCACAAGGCGGACTCTGGTAAGTGGTGGAGGATTTTGCAGCATCAATCATAGATAGCCTCAAACTTAGGTGTTATTTTTTTTTGACTTCCTCCCCTCGCTAAACCGAGGGGATTCCTACAGCTAGACGGTCAAGCCCGACCGCAAATCTTAGAGTTG
>ERZ808040.1028-NODE-1028-length-20534-cov-4.565625_pt1 | contig 20534 bp, 18 predicted proteins | sample MGYA00380191_ERZ808040 | MGnify/ENA primary metagenome ERZ808040 (study PRJEB31490, sample SAMN06133395) | mouse gut metagenome | isolation source: J6 | host: mice | place: China: Chengdu | collected 2015-05 ...
CTGCGACGCGGCCACTGCGGAATACAAAAACAGCCCACAGGCACCCGTGCCGGCCATAAGCTATATCGTAACAGGCAGATGCCTGAATACCATGACGGCCGCCATCCTCACAAGGGGGCGCATCCGTATGGAGAAACGTGAGAGTACCGGACAGATATAGATCATAAACCCGGCATAAAAAAACAATAAAACCAGATATAGGATGGCGAACGCCATACTCTCCTTCGTCTGTGCCCGCCACGCCACCTTAAAATTAAAGGTAAGCAAAAGGCCAAGCGCCGCAAGCACAAGACTTAAAGGGATCCCGCGCGCCAGATTATTTTTAAAAGAGGTAAAGAATTCCCTGTATGCATAACCGTGTCCCCTGCGGATCGACTTGATCGTCGCGTAATAAAAGGCGGTCGTGGACGGAACGATCGTGATGACCGGAAGACAGCACAAAAGCCATATCACATTCAGCAGAATCAGATGGCCGATTTTATCCAAAAACTGATACATCGGCCCATCCGACGAGAAGAAGCCCCCCAACATGTCACCCCCGTTCCCTGTAATCTGTATTCTGTGCCAAAAGCGCCGCTGCAACGCTCACTCACGGATCGGATAATTCTTCAGGTCCGGCAGCTCGGAAAATGTGACAACCGCTTCATGGGCATATACTTTTTTCACCATCTCCTCCTGCGTATACTTCTCGGAAAGGCGGTTCAGCTTGTTGTTTGCCAGCACGAACTCCCCGCCCCAGGTGGCGAAAAATCCCCACATTGCCCCATCGCGCAGCGCCAAGTCAGGATCAAAGAGGCAGCCGTTTTCCGAGAGGACGATCATCTTTCTCTCCTTCGTGTATTTTGATGCCTCAAGGAATTTCTTTATCTGAGAAGTGTAGACCCTCTCACCCGGATAAATGTCCTCACCGATGATATCAACATACTCATCGCCCGGATACCAGTCTGCGGCCTGCCCGTTCCAAACCCAGATCAGGTTGTTCAAACCGTGGTGGTTCGTCAGGCGGTCATAGAGCAGTATGTAGAGCTGTTTGTAGGCATCTGCACCCGCGTTGCCCCACCAGAACCAGCCGCCGGAAGCCTCATGCAGCGGCCTCCAGAGCACCGGGACACCCGCATCCTGCAGACGTTTCAACTGCTCCGCGACCGCGTCAATGTCGCGTATCAAAAGGTCATAGCCCTCCACGTCCCCGCCGTCCATGATCTTTTTTAAATCAATGTTTGTATATTCTTTATAGAAGCCGCTGTACCATACACCGGTCAGGTATTTCTCCGGCGCGTTCCAGTGCCAGACAAACGTCACGATACCGCCCTGCTCCCAGTACTCGACCGCATTTTCCACCGCCTGCGTGGTCGATCCATTGGCGACCCTCGACGGCGAATACTCCATCATATCAAGCCCCAGAACGGCCGGGTATTCACCCGTCGTGCGCCACACGGCCGCCCTCTCCAGCCCGTACATACTGTCGCTGTACTGCCCGGACAATATCTGCTTTCCGTAAATATCCGCCAGATAACTCATCAGCCGCTTCGCATTTTCCGTTGCGTTCGGATTCACAAGCTTCGCGCTCACGTCATACAAATCATCCGGCAGCGCCTCTGACGCGCCCACGGTCAGGGAATCCACCATAACCCACCCCCAGGATTTCAAAAAAGCCACTTCATGGGAACCTACGCTCAAATAAACCCGCTCAAACACCGAAGTTTCAAAACTCCCGGATTCCGAGACAAGCATACCGAGCGACTCCCCGTCCACCAAAATCGAATTCTCCTTATGACCGCCCTGGCTTGCCGTAACAAAAGAAAGATCGTAGAAGCCCTCCTGCGTGATATCAATATGGAAGGTACATCCGTCGCCGTCCTGCTCAAGCCCGGTCACATAACCCGTACCGCTATAACCTTTTTTGGAACTCTCCGTCTTTGCCTTCCCGGAAAGCGTCCCATCCTCCGCCTCATATGTCACATCGGGAACCGTCACAGCCGGAAGCCCTGTCGACTCCGTCTGGCTGGCGGTGCTGGTCGGCACCGTATCTTCGCTATCGTCCCCCCCGGTCTTATCCGCGGGATCCTCATGCCCCGGCTCGGCTTCATCGTTCCCTCCGGACACGGTCGGTGCCGGATCTTTCTCCCCTGTTTTCCCGCCGCCGCACGCTGCCGCCGACACGGTTAAAACCGCCGCAAGCACGCTGGCAAACAACCTATTCTTTCTCATTTTCCAATCCCCCATTTTCATAAAAACAGGCGCACTGCTGCCTCTCAACAGGATTATATAAATTATATCATACTAAACCGTTTTCGGCAAGCGTTTTTTTGTGAAATATGTACAACCGAATATTGCGCCCTCTCAAATCTGCTCCGACATACCGGCCAAAAACCCTGATTTTGCCCTTATTTTCAGTATTTGGACGGCTACTTTCCGATAAATTTTTTAGAGGAATCCCGGAAGATCACCTCCGTATCGACCACCACCGTCTCCCTCGGCAGTTCCGGGTGCTGCAGGCGGAAAAATAACTGGCAGGCCAAACGCTTCCCAAGCCTTGTATTGCCCACACGCACAGTTGTCAAAAACGCGTCGATCCGGGAGAGTTCCTCTTGGTTGTCAAACCCCGTCACCGCGACATCCCCCGGCACCGAAAGTCCCCTCGCGCGCAGCCCTTTGACCACAAGCATCGCAATCACATCGTTCGCGCAGACAATCGCCTCCGGCATTTCGCGGATACCGTCCAGATACTCCTGTATCTCTGCCTCCACATAATAGCGGCCGGGCACGTGCCGGACTGCCACCGCATCCGCCTGCGGCACAATACCGTGTTCCCCAAGCGCCTCCATATAGCCGGTATATCGGTCATGTATGGACCGGCAGTAACTGATATCCCCCACAAAACCGATCCTTGTTAATCCCTGCGAGATCAAATGCCCGGTGATTGTACGGACGCTCTGTGTCCCCTCCGAGATCACGATGTCAACCGGATATTCCGCCTTGCCGACAGATTCCGAAAAATCAAGGCAGACCGTAGGAAGTCCCCTCTTTAAAATTTCCCTGAGATATTCTTTTGAAAAGACACTGATCAAGATTACACCGTCGGTCTCCTCCGAGAAATCAATCGGAAGAATCAGGCGGCGCTCCTCCTCCTCGCTCACAAAATCAAACCGCAGGCGGCAGCCGTTCTGGTTGAGCATATCCGATATCCCCATGATAATGCTGTTCCAAAATACCGAGATCTCCCTTCTCGCAAGCACGAGAACCGTCTTTCGCTCGCTGCGGTTCGCGTGGAGCTTAAACTCGTTGAGCGCCGACGGCGATACTTTTAAGTAGCCCATCTCACAAGCTTTCTCAATCACCATGTAGCGCGTCTCATAAGCCACGGTGTCACTGTTGTTCAGCGCGCGTGCCACCGTGTTGCGCGAAAGGTTCAGTTCCCTTGCCACATCCTGTATCGTAACTTTTTTCATCGCCCCTCCTTTCCCGCATCCTTTCCATATTTTTCACTTTTGCATCATGCAAAAGCATGGTAGTTTGCATTATTTTCAATTCCTATTTTTCCCATATTCGTACATTCCATATCCAAAAATGAGAAGCTGCCTTTGTCTATATAGCATTTTAACATGTTCTTTTGAAATTTACAACCCGTATTTATAAAATATTCACAATTTTTAACCATTATGAACATTTTTGCACTTTCTCCATGCGCTATATTGCACTATAAAGCATTATCAAATGCAAAATATTTTGAACAATCCTCCATCATACTTTGCTGCATATCTTAAAATACGGGTGCAAACGCAAAAAAGGCGGGCAGGAAACAAAATTTTCCTGTCCGCCTTTTCCTTTTCCGTTACACATCTGGGATTCCCGCAAATCTCCATCTATATAGTAGAAATCCCCGTCACAAAGAAAGCGGCTTTCCGGTCCACCCTAGCAAAACTTCACGGCGGTACCATACGCCATTACTTCCGCAGCACCCTGCATGACCGCCGCCGAAGCGTACCGCACATTAACCACAGCATCCGCACCAAGCGCAGCCGCCTCTTCTACCATACGCTTCGTTGCAAGGTCGCGCGCCTCGCTCATCATCTCATTATACGAAGTCAGCTCACCGCCGACCAAGGACTTAAACCCCTGCGCAATGTCCTTCCCCATATGCTTTGACTGGATCGTGCTCCCCTTAACAATCCCAAGCATTTCAAGCTCCTTGCCTGAAATATAATCCGTATTTACTATGATCATCGTCCATTCCTCCTTCTTATCCCTCTGACCTCCGGTGATAATCCCGCCGCACTACCCGCGCATGCTTTTTAACGTTTCCAAAATTATGATATCACACGGCTGCAGCAAAATCAAGCCGGCAAGTAAAAGAAATATTCATGCAGCATCCACCGCGAACAGATTTTCTTATAGCATTATCACCATATGCATGTTATAATAAAGGGGAAGATAATTGCAGTGGGAATGTAACAAACCAGCAGCCTGCACCTTGCGGTGCACAGGAAAGGAAAAGGTAGAATTTATGGGGAAACCAAACAACACCGGCAGCTTAGCCGGAAACAACAGCCAAGAGTTACATCTAAAGACCATCGTGCAAAAATCAATCATCGCGCTCGCTACGGGAGGATTTTTGCTGGTGGTTCTGATCGCAACAAACTTCTATGTATCGTTTATGGAAGACGACCGTCTGGAAACCACGCGTTTCCTAAACCAGTACCGTTTAGGTTCCAAAGCACTCACCTCCGCCGTGCAGGCATATGCGGTGACCGGCGACACAAAATATTATGATGACTACTTAGAAGAACTGAATGTGAACAAACGCCGGGATATCGCATGGGCGGGTCTTGAGAAAAACAATGTGACCGACGGGGAATGGGACGATATGAGATATATCGCGGAATTATCCGAAAAGCTGATGCCGCTTGAGCAGGCTGCGATGCAGGCCGTCGCAGCAGGGGATCTGGACGCGGCGGCAACGTTCGTGTACGGGGAGGAATACGAAAAAGACGTTGAGATCATTGACAAGAAGACCAATGATATTATCAACCGGATCCAAGACAGGCTGGATTCCAAAAAAAGCACACTGATGGTAGTTCAGCTGGTAGTCGAGGCATTGTTCCTGCTTTCCTTCCTTTATGTGATGCGCCAGATTATCACATCCATCCGCTTTTCCAGGGAGGAATTGCTCGTACCGATCACCAAAGTATCCCACCAGATGGTTGCCCTCTCGGAAGGAAATTTCCATGCCCCGTTTGACATGGCCGAGGAGGAAAGCGAAGTTGGGCGCATGGTGACCGCTATCCGTTTTATGAAAGATAACCTGATCAAGATCATCGGTGAGATCACGAATGTGCTCGGACAGATGGGAGATGGGAATTACGAGATTACATTAGACCAGAATTACGTGGGCGAATTTAGCGCAATCAAGGACTCCTTTTATAAGATCAGCGAAGAAATACGCCATACTTTACATAGCATAAGAGATATGTCCAGCCAAATCAAGATGGGATCCGAACAGCTCTCCGAGGCAGCCAACAACCTCGCAGAAGCAAGCACCGCACAGGCTACGACCGTATCCGACCTGACCGCGCTGACCGACAACCTGTACGCAGATATGGATAAAAACGCGGTCGATGCCAAAGAATGCGTGGAGATTGCATCCCAGGCAGGACAAACATTGATGGTTGGAAACCAGAAGATGGAGGAGTTAAAAAGTGCGATCGGGGAGATCAGCCAGTGCTCGGAACAGATCAAATCGATCATCCATGTCATTGAGGATATCGCCAGCCAGACCAACCTCCTCTCCTTAAACGCTGCCATCGAGGCGGCGCGCGCCGGGGAAGCGGGCCGGGGCTTTGCTGTTGTGGCGGAACAGGTGAAAAACCTCGCGGAGGAATCCGCAAGATCCGCCGGAGAAACGACCAAGCTGATCGAAGCGACTGTTTCCGCTGTGGATAAGGGAATTTCGATTGCCGACGAAACCGCGCGCAATATCAATAATGTCATGCAGGGTGCCCAGACAGCCACCCAGAAAATGGGGCAGATTTCTGAACTGCTGGCGCAGAACGTCCAGTATATGAAACAGGTGGACGCGGATCTCGGGGCAATCCAGGAAGTGATTGATACGAATGCCGCCACCTCGGAAGAAACCGCTGCCATCAGCCAGGAACAGACCAACCAGGTGGAAGTGATGGCAAACCTGATGAGCAAGTTTGTGATATGACCGTGTCCATGCACAAGCATGCTTCCGGAGGGTTTAATGCCATCCCCAACGCCGCCACACCTGTCCCGGAAGAAGCCGGAAACCCGATCGGCTTTCTCCCGGGCAAACCTGCGGAAACAAAAACCCCCGCGGAAGCTTATTGCTTCCGCGGGGGTTTTTCCCTGCCCGTCCTTTTCATGCCTGCCAAACCTTATCCCCATCCGCCGATACCGCGTGATCCCCGCGTCCGGAGACATGCAGATTTCTTCGAGTCCCGCATGCCGCCGCTACTGCTCCCGCGTGATTGCCCCGTCCCCGACCCGGTACACCATGTCACACTCCGCGATCGTTGCCAGCCGGTGCGCAATGATCACCAGGGTCTTCCTCCCATGCAAACGGTTGATGGATTCCATGATCGCAGATTCGGTCTCCGTATCAAGCGCCGAAGTCGCCTCATCAAAAAATAACAGTTCCGGGTTTGGGTACAGCGCACGCGCGATCCCGATCCGCTGGCGCTGCCCGCCGGAAAGCCGGATCCCCCGTTCGCCGATGGCCGTATCAAGCCCCTGTGGCAGCCCTCTCACAAAATCCGAAAGCTGCGCTTCCTCAAGCGCCTTCCAGACCCGGTCTTCCTCAACAGCTTCAGGTGCAACCCCGAACGCCACATTTGCACGGATCGTATCGTCCAGCATAAAAATCATCTGCGGGATATAACCAATGTGCGACAGCCATTCTGCATAATGCTCCTTGACCGGCACACCGTCGGCCAGTACCTCCCCCGCCTGCGGCTGCAAAAGCCCAAGCATGATATCCACTGCCGTTGTTTTCCCCGCACCGGATGCACCGACGATCCCGATAGATTTCCCGATTGGGATAAGCATATCCGCATCCTGCAAAACAGGGACAGCTTCATTCGGATAATGATAACTAATATGGCGTAATTCCACATTTTTCGTTAATGATAAACTTGATGCAGATCCACTCGTTTTGTATTCCGCCCTGTTTTCACACGGAACACCTCCGGACGATTTTATATCCGGTTTTGTATCCAACTGCAGGCTTTCCAGCAGGTTATCCAGCGATGGCCCCAAATAGGCGGCCTGGTTCAACGCACCCGAGATCCGGTTGGCACTCGGCATCAGTTTCATTGCCGCCATCCCGAACGCTGCAATGGTCGGAACCAAACCGGAAATCTCCACCTCCATCAAAACCGCGACCAGCAATGCAGCCAGCATCGAAACGACACTTGCGGCCTCGATCAAGAGCCTCGGAGCATTCTGCAGCAAATTATTCCACCGCTCCGCCCTCGCCAAACGTTTTCCATGTACACTGAAATTCGCAAGGAAAAATCCCTTTTTATCCCCCACCGTTACTTCCTTGATCCCATTTACCATCTGGAATAGCCATTTATTTGTCTGCGCGATGCTCTCCTGCAAAATCACCCCCTGCTTATTAAGGTGCGGCTTGGCAACCCTTGCAGTCAAAACCATCACAAAAAACAGGACAGCCCCAACCAGCAGTGTCATCAACGGATTGATCACAAATACCGTGACCACCAAAAACAAGGATACCACCAGCTCCGTACCAAAATTCAGCAGGCCGGAAAGCAGGTGAAATGCATTTGCCACGTCACTTTGCACAACCCGCACGACCTCCCCCGAGCTTGCATTCAAATAATACTCATACCCCCGGTTCAGGTACATATCCATCAGCCGCTGCTGCATCCGGAAACGGTTATTATAGACAAAGCGGTTCTGTACATAAATCTGGAATACCAGGTACAAATCCTTGAAAATGAAAACAACGATCAATAATATAATACAGCAGATTAAAAAAACCCGGTCCGACTGGATGTGGAATGATTTGCACACTGCACCAACAAATTGGTTTGTCTTCATGATATCCCCCTGCATCACCACCGAAACCAGCGGTACGATCAGGGATACGCCGAGAATTTCAAGAAACGCACCAAACAGCATTAGAAAAAACAGGCCCACAAGCTGCCGTTTCTGTCTTGTTGAAAATAATCTTTGGAACTTCCGAAATGCTGACCACATACCAATATCCACTCCTTCATAACCCAAGAATCTCAGTCTTTTGCCCCCTCAATCTGCACCTCCAGCAACACGGTATCCTCCACCGCCGCCAGGCTGTGCGGGACTTTGCACTCGATCGTGAAGGTATCACCCGCCAATGCATCGTGTTTCCTGCCTTTGATGGAGATGACCGCCCTGCCGCTAAGGATTGTCCATACCTCAAGATGCCGTTCATGTTTTGTTTCCACAATCTTTTTTCCCGCCTGAATTAATTTTTTCTTTGTTACCGTACGGTTTCCCGCCGCATCCAAAGATAAATTCAGCACGGTATATTCCCCCCACGAACGCTCCTCGTACATCGGGCGCAGGTCACGGTCCTCCACGTATTTTTTGATATACGAGCTCTGCACCTTGTCCGCCACCAGGATCCCGTCCGGGCTCGCCGCCACGACCATGTCCTTCGCGCCCATCACGACCACGGGGATCCCAAGCTCGTTGATCACATGCGTGTTCACACAGTCCCCTGACACCGCCACATCCCCGATCGGCTTCTCCTCCATCACCTCGGTCAGCGTGTTCCACGTCCCAAGATCCTTCCACTCGCCGTCATAGGGGACAACCGCCACGGACCTTGCCTTTTCCACCACGGCATAATCAAAGCTCGTCCGCTCGAACGCTTCATACTGGCGCTCCACGTCCGCATAACAATCACAGGCCACGGCAGCCCGCACAATGTCCATCAGGTAGGACAGCTTAAACGCGAACACCCCGCAGTTCCAGAGCCCGCCACGCCCGATCAGCTCCTGCGCCGTGCGGGCATCCGGCTTTTCCTTAAACTCCGCCACAGGCAGGATCCTACCCCCTGCCGCATCCGGGCAGCCGCCGCGGCGGACATCGCTTTCCGCCGTGACATCCCCAGGCCCAACACCCTCTTTTTCCGGGATGATATACCCGTACTTCTCCGACGGATACGTTGGCTTCACACCCATCAAAACGATATCCGCAGCCCCGTCCTGCACCGCCGCATCCATACACTTTAACATCCGAAAATACCCGTCCCCCACATACGGGTCGACCGGGAGCACGATAACCGTCTCATCCGCGGCACAGCCCTTCCCAAAATACAGGTAGGCCGCCGACAGCGCGATTGCCGGGAACGTATCCCTGCGCCCCGGCTCCACTACCACGGAAACCCTTTCCCCAAGCTGCCCCCTTATGGCTTCCACCTGCGTGGCACCCGTCGCAACCGTGACATCCGCATAAAGTCCTGCCGCCCCAAGCTGGCGGAATACCCTCTGCAGCATGGACTCCGGCTCCCCGTCCCCGTTTTTGACGACCTTTAAAAACTGCTTCGAACGGATATCGTTTGACAGCGGCCAGAGGCGTTTCCCGGAGCCGCCGGATAATAATACGATTTTCAAGCTTACCTTCCTTCCAAAATATATCCACCAAGTTTTAATACCATATAAAATACTGCCATGCCACCGCTTCCTTTTCCGCCGGCACTGCAGGCCATAAACTAAGTTTCATACCCGCACGCAGTTTGCCACATACCATTCATAGGTCATTCGCAGACCTTCCTCCAGGGAATAGCGTGGTGTCCACCCCAATGCCTTTAATTTACTGGTATCCAAAACCTTCCGCTGCATCCCTTCCGGCCTGTCCGGGTCGGTAATTATCTCCCCTTCATAACCTACGGTTCTTCGGATGGCCTCTGCGATCTCCATGACCGTGTAGTCTTTCCCATACCCGATGTTTACAAATCCGTCCCCGGAATACTTTTCCATCAGGTACACGCAGGCATCCGCCATCTCATCCGCAAAAAGCAGCTCCCGGTACGACCGCCCGCTTCCCCAGATGGCCACACTCCCCCGTCCTGACACCTTCGCCTCGTGGAACCGGCGGATCAGCCCCGGCACGATATGAGACTTTTCCGGGTCAAAATTATCATAGTACCCGTATAAATTACACGGCATGACACTGATAAAGTCCGCACCGTATTGCTTCCTATAATATTCACACAGCTTCAGGCCTGTAATCTTCGCCACCGCATACCCCTCGTTTGTCGGCTCCAGAAGCCCGGTCATCAAATATTCTTCCTTTAACGGCTGTGGTGCATCTTTCGGGTAAATGCAGGAAGAGCCGAGGAACATCAGCTTCTTCACCCCATATTTGTAGGCACTGCTGATCACGTTGCACTGTATCTGCAAATTTTCCAGCAAAAACTCCACCGGTGCTGCTATATTTGCGGCAATCCCGCCGACCCTTGCCGCCGCCAGGAAAACATAGTCCGGACGCTCCCCTGCAAAAAAAGCTTCCACCGCCCTCTGGTCGGTCAGGTTCAGCTCCTTATGGCTTTTCAGCACGAAATTATGAAAACCGTGCCCCAGCAATTTCCTGTGGATCGCAGACCCCACCATCCCTTTATGCCCGGCAATATATATTTTGTCCTCACGTTCCATCCGGCTCCCCCTTCCTAGGCCACAGCCACCCCATGCCAAAAACCTGCCGTCAGATCCCCTTTAAAATCCCTTCCAGGCAGCCGACAAAATAATCGATCCCGTCAAAATCCTGCCTGCTGTGATTCCCGACAAAAAATCCATTCTCATGGATGAAATCCGCATCATCCAGGACTCCAAAGACCGAATGATCCATATACCGGATCACCTTGTTCCGCGTAAAATTCCCCGCGACAACCGGACGTACTTCCACGCCCGCACCGGCAAGCCCCTTCACAACCGCATCCCGTTTCCCTGCATATTTCCCATCCAGTACAATGGAAAAGCCGAACCATGAACTTTCCCCGGTTTCTGTCTGAGTGTACACATCCCCTACCCCGCTGAGTCTTCCAAGGAAATACTGCGCATTCTTCCTGCGCATGGCGATGATCCCATCCATCTTTTTCAGCTGCTCCGACCCTGTCGCACCCTCCATCTCAAGCGGGCGCAGGTTAAACCCCGGAACGATAAAATTATAGCTCTCGTAAAAGGCATCCCCGCTCTTGTGCAGGATGCGGCTGTCGCCCGGCAGCTCCCTCGTCCAGCCATGCGCGCGGATGGAAAGCATGTAATGGTACAGCTCCTCATCCCCCGTCACCACCATGCCCCCCTCCATCGTGCAAAGATGGTGTGAATAGAACGTGGAATATGTCCCGAACAGCCCGATGGTGCCACATGCTTTCCCATGATACACCGCCCCGAGGGATTCACAGTTGTCTTCTGCCAAAATAATGTTATGGCGTTCACAGATACCCGACAGTTTATCAAAATCATTCGGGTTGCCAAGCAGATTCACGGCAAAAAGCATCCTTGTTTTTGGCGTGACCGCCCTCTCCGCCTCCCCGGCATCGATATTTAATGTATGCCTGTCAATGTCGACGAAACGCAGCTTAAGCCCCATCTGGTACAACGGGAAATAAGTCGTGCTCCACGAAACCGCCGGTACTAAGACCTCATCCCCCTTCTGCAGCCTGCCGGAATAAACAAGTGCCGCCACGGCCAGCAGGTTTGCCGCCGAGCCGGAGCTTGCCATGATGGCATAGCTTACACCGAACTTTTCCGCAAACGCCCGCTCATATTGCTTTACTTCATTACCCATAGAAAAATGGTTGGATGCAATGACACGCTGTATCGCCCCCAACTCCTTTTCATCCCAAGTATCGTCACATAATCTATATTGCATTTTTATTCCCCCATGCTATCCTGCTGCCCTGAAACATCCTGTATCCGCAGCAACCCCCGCACCTCATTTACCGTCCCTTACCTTCTTTATGTCATGCTCCGTCATACGCCGCACCAACTCCCCAAAGGTAGTTTTCCTTGGGTTCCATCCCAGCTCCTCCCGCGCCTTTGCCGGGTCGCCAAGCAGTGTCACAACATCCGTCGGGCGGAAAAACTCCGGCGAGACCTCGACCAGTACCCGTCCCGTAGCCTGGTCCATCCCCTTTTCATCCACACCGTCCCCCTGCCACCCCAGCTCAATCCCTGCATGATGGAACGCCAAAGTGCAGAACTCCCGCACCGAATGCTGTTCCCCGGTCGCAATGACAAAATCTTTTGGGCTGTCATGCTGGAGCATCAGCCACATACATTCCACATAATCTTTTGCATAACCCCAATCCCGCAGCGCATCAAGATTTCCAAGATATAATTTGTCCTGCTTTCCTGCCGCGATCCCCGCCGCGGCAAGTGTGATTTTCCTTGTGACAAAGGTCTCGCCCCTGCGCTCGGACTCATGGTTGAACAAAATCCCGTTCACCGCGAACATCCCGTAGGCCTCCCGGTAATTTTTCACAATCCAGTACGCATACTGCTTTGCCGCCGCATAGGGGGAATACGGGTAAAACGGTGTTGTCTCCCGCTGCGGGGTTTCCTGCACCTTCCCGAACAGCTCCGAGGTCGATGCCTGATAAAAGCGGCAGGTTTTTGTAAGCCCCGCCATCCGCACGGCCTCAAGCATGCGGAGCGTCCCCACGGCATCCGCGTCCGCCGTGTACTCCGGCACCTCGAAGGAAACCTTGACATGGCTCTGCGCGGCAAGGTTGTAGATCTCGTCCGGTTTCACCTTTGTAACGATCCGGATGAGGCTGACGGCATCCGTCATATCGCCATAGTGGAGATGGAAATGCGGGTTCCCGGTAAGATGCTCGATCCGCTCATGCTTCTCCACGGAGGAACGGCGGACAATACCGTGAACCTCGTAGTTTTTTTCCAATAAAAAATCGGACAGGAACGAACCGTCCTGTCCGGTGATGCCGGTGATCAGTGCTGTTTTCATAATTGCTTTTCCCTCATAATCCTATTTATTTCCTTTGCCAAAAAACATGGTTCCTTCTTACAGCATCCCCACAAGCCCAATTACCGGGGGAACATCGGTTGGCGGGTCCTTCCTAACGATAATGGCCCAGATTAAAAATGTAAGTATAATCAAAATCCTGCGGGAAACACATCATTGCCATGCTTCCGCTCGTCATCGAAGTTACCAGACCCTGACACCGGTTCAGCAGGAACATGGAAACCACATATTCCTCCACATGCCTGCGCATCGCATCCGCGGTTGCTGCTTTATAATGAAGCATTGCATCATGCCCTGCCCGCAATTCTTCCAGGGTCACCCCAAGGATTTCCCTTTCATACAGGATAAGCCTGCCGGAACCAAAATGTTTCCGGAAAGCTTCGATGTAATGATTATCATCCACAGTAAGGTAGATCGAATCGAACCTCCCCCCTTCCATCGCCGCTCCCACCTGCCCGATGGCCTGCTCGAGTGTCGGCTGGACAGGATGGTTCTTAGGTTTTTGCAGCACATATGCCCCTGCGCGGAGCGATACCCCCAAAACCCGTCCTTTCCCTGACAGCAGTTTCTGTTCCGCCTCATCAATACGCCCTGCAAGCCTCGGTTTTAAACAAATATTCCTTGCACATACCGCTTTCCAGTGATCAAGCTCCCCACCCTGATTGGTAAAAATTTCATAACGTATATCCGGAAAGTCCGGTATTTTGCAGGCATCTGATAAGACGCAGCTTTCCTTCTTTAATATGTTGTTTAGCCCCCGACTGTCATTTCGGGGCTGTTCAAAAAAGTATTCCCAAAGGTTCACCTTTCCGATCTCGCCATCCAGCAGATATGGATTCGGATAATTGCACATGTCAATTACCGGTTTTAGTCCCCTTCTCTCCGCCTCCGCTATCCCGCCCAGATTTGTTACGAAATAACTGAAAAAGCCGGCAGTTCTTGTGGATCTCCGGATCACATAATATTCCGGTTTCTTTCCCCCGTGGCGGATCACGCGCTCCCGCCATTGCCATTGTCGGATCTTATTATAACATTTCCGGAGTTTCAATACATCCGCCTTTTTTACGATCTCTTTCAACACTGTCATGATCCCTTCTTCCAAAATATTCCCGCCTTTTCCGTAAAGTTCATCACGCCCGGAACACAGCTTATGTCCGCCCCTTATATTTCCGGCTCTCGCTTTCGTTTCCGATAGCATCCGCCCGCTTTATGATGTCCATAACCAAACCGACATCCGTTACCGGAACATCAAGCGCTTCCTTCCAGCATGCCCTGCTGACTGCCATCCCTGCAATGATCTCCAGATTTTTTTCATTTACATCAATCCCCAACTCCTTGAGTGTTTTCGGAAGACCGATGTCCGCATAATATTCCAGCAGACCATAGAGGAAAGCCGCTTCCCTGCCCTCGGCAATGAATTGGCAGATCAGGCCGAATGCCACCTGTTCCCCATGCAGGGAGGATTTATCTGTCGGCACAAGCGCGACCCCCTCACCGACAGCATGCGCTATCCCGCACCCGCAATTTTCAGACCCCAGCCCGCTCATCAAGACCACCGCCTCGATCACCCGGTCAACCGATTTATTATGGCATCCCGAGCGAATGCCGGACACCGCATCCCTCCCTGCCTCAAGCAGGGCAGCATAGCATAAATTTGCGACCGCCGCTCCTGTATATGTGGGGAAATAGTTCCCCTTGACCAAATTCTTCCGCATGTTCCTTGCATTCGCTTCAGACTCAAATTTCGTTGTGATCGCGTCCCCTATTCCTGAAACAAAAAATCTTAGCGGGGATCTGAAAATAATCTCGGAATCCACGATGATCAGCTCCGGGGATTTTTCATATTTTATCGCGTAGGAACTTCCGTCCGGATGATATAGGACAGACCTCGAAGTAGCCGGGGCATCCGTAGAGATCGCGGAAGGAAGGATCACACAGGGGATTTTCTTCCGGTCCGCGATCGCCTTTGTGAGATCGGTGATTCTCCCCCCCCCGATGCCGACAATATAATCCGCTACGCAAAAATCCGAATAATAGTCAATCTCCGACCCGTCCCCCCTGACTTTACATTCCGTTATATGGCAATCCCCGTTGTGCATACGGTACGATTTCTCAATCTGTGGGCATAAATCCCGGCAGGATGGTGTCACTAATATAAATGCACTTTTCCCCAGATGCTCACAATACGCATACAGCTCCTTTATGATACCTGCACCTTGGATATATCTTGAGGGGGATGACCATGCAGTGGTTTTTGTATTCATGATTTTTCCCTCCATATGTGACCGATCTCATCATATTCCGCCAGGCAAATCCCCCCCCCCCGGGATTCATGGAGGCAGAGAACCTTAATATCGCTCCCATACCGCTCCCTGATAATCCTTGTAATTTCGTCCTCATAAAAAAATGCCATTATAATAATACATTCCACCCTGTGATCATAAAAATAATCCGGCGAAACAATCGGGACATGGGAAGCAGGAGTATATTTTCCCTGCTTAAAAGGTGCAGAATCAATCACATAATCCACATGATACTTTAAATCCGTCGTTCCAAGCAAAGCAAAACATTGGTGGCTGGCTCCCCAAATGGCTACATACCCTCCCCTTTCCTTTATCCCGTTGACTGCCGTGTTAAGCATTCCCGATAATCCGTCATGCACATGCAGAAAAGCATTCCGGTCAATACACCTTTTCTTTTTGACGATATAGAATAAAGTATAAACATCAAGGTTTCCTGATTCTATTATTTCAAATCCATTCATGCCGATCAACAACCGGGCCGTTTCGTCCGTATAATATGCAATATGGTCCCTCACCAGATCATAATACCCACTGCCATTTATTGTTATCATGCTATCCGGAACTGTAATATATCCATATGCCTCTTCCTTCGTGTTATTATAAATAGCCTGTAAATAATCATTTGGTTTCGGCTGGTGCTCAATAAAGTTCAGGGAGATAAATGCATCATACAGCGCATCCGGAAACACCGTGTTTTCATCCTCTGCAAACCCGGGTTTAACATTGCATCCGGCTTCCTGTGCCAGGGAGACGTTCTTCCCATCATGTTCTATTCCATATGCCATCACACAAAACTCGTCCAGCACCTTGAGAAATTCCCCCGCCCCACATCCCACTTCCACTATTTTCTTGCCCTTTAAATTACACTTGTCAATAAAATATCGGAACTGTTCCTTTCGGGAGGACATCATGGATTTTGAAAATCCCCCCGACCGTATCACATCTTTATAGTATGAAACCGGTGCATTATCAAGCTGGAGCAAAGAACATCTGCTGCACTGGCATAGTCTTAACGTTTCGCCCAGGTCCGCTTCCAATTCATCCGCCGACGGGATATGCTGTGCCGCAACCGGAAAATCCTCGATCTCCGTTATAATATTGAGAGATTTTTTCCCGCATAGAATACATTTACCTTCCATCTCATCCACCTACCTTTTCCGAATGCTGCCGTTTTCTTTGAAAAATTCCAGACATCTTGCCATACCTTCCCCCACGCTTATCTTAAATTCACATCCGAGCGAAACCGCCTTATGGTTATCCTGCGGAATATCCGCTGCCGTTTTGCTCTCTAATACCCGCTTGTTTTCCGGGTTTTGCGCAGGCCTTATCCGGAATCTGTAATCCGGGTCAAGGGATCTTACGGTTTCGGCAAAATCATTTATTGTATAGAACTGCCACATATTGCTGATATTGTAAGCCTCTCCTGCCATTCCCCTTTGCAGCACAATAAAATATGCCGCCACCGCATCTGTGATATAACAGAACTCCCGTTTCGACTCGCCACTGCTCCGCAGTTCCATATCCTTATTTTCAACGACACTTTTTAAAAGTGATGCAAAAACCCTGGGGTCAGAATTGAAATCCATCATCGGGCTATAGGTATGTGCCATTCTCACAATCTTCGTTTCAAGCCCATATTCTTTAAAATATGCCACACATAAGGTCTCGGAGATTCGTTTGCTTTCATCATAGCAGCTATGGGGATCCAAAGGATCGACCTGCCCGACGGTATTTTCCTTGATCGCATGGATATTTGCGTCGGCTATTTTACCATAAACAGCCCCTGAGCTAAAAAGAAGGAACCCCTTTATGCCCTTTGTTTTTGCAAATTCCAGCAGCTTATAGGTACCGATACAATTTGGCAGTATAACCTCGACCGGGTTTGTAATATAATAATTTCCGCTGGCCGGCGATGCCGTATGTATAATATAGTCATACTTCCCATCCGGCATGTCAGGGTCACATAAATCCGTCCGAAAGATATGGAAGTATTCCTTCCTGCAATATCCCCCAAATAACTTTTCACATTTTTCTTTGTTCCTGACCATTGCGGTAACAGAAATGCCTGCACCATGCTCCTCATTCAGCCAAATAAGAAATAATGTTAAGTATGATGCGATCATACCGGTCGCCCCGGTGATCAAAAAAGACCTTCCATAAAAATCCTTCCAGTCCACCCTCCTGGAAAAAATGTCCCTCATGTCAGCGTCGACGACCCTGCTGTCATAAAAAAATCTATGCATGGCAGCACAGCTTTCTATGTTTCGTGAAGAAACGGGATAAAACATAGCATTGCAGGCCATTTCGAATCAAAGCTTTCGGGTTAAGATTTGCCCCCCCCGATTCCATATTTTGGAAATCCAAAATCCTTTGGATCCCGGACTCGAATGCTGTATCCGGTTCCCATCCGGTATCCCTCCGGATTTCCGAAATATCCGCACATAAATTCATGACCGCATTCTCGGGATAATCATAAGCCCCAAGCCCGACCGGCAGCTTCGGGTCAATCTTATCCCGGATGATCCTGATGTACTCCGCCAAAGGCCGCCTAATACCGCTTCCCAGACAATATACCTTATTTCCTTTGTCCTGTTTTCCGATCAAATACAGTGCCTTTGCCGCATCCTCACAATATAAATAATCCCATCTCTGTCCGGCCGGAGTATACTTCGGCATCTCCCTTTTTTTCAATTTCTCAATGGTATAACAGATCATTGTATGAGAATCGTCAAGCTCCCCGTATACACTGAAAATCCGGACCCAGAAACAGTTCATCCCATATCGTTTGGCTAAATGCCCTGCCATTTTCCCGGCAGCATATTTCGCGATCCCATAGGGCTGTATCGGGTTGGCACTTTCATCCGGTGATATTGCATCCACATTTTTCAGTCCATACTCCGCCTGGCTGCCGGCTCCGACAAAAGTCTTGGCACCCAATTCATGTGCCGCTTTTAACGCATCCAGTGTATAACCGATATTTTCCGCCTGCCCTTTCAAATCGGCATTGCGCTGCGCGCTGCTGCCTGTCCCCTTCCATGCCAAATGATAAAAGATATCACATCCTGTGCCAATTTTCTCCGGCAGACTTCCATATTCCTCAATGTCACAGTAGATCAGCTTTATACCGTCTATGTTTTCCAGGCGTGACAAACGGCCGGAATCCTTGCGCACCACTGCATATACCTTTGCCCCCTCTTTCATGCACTTTTTCAGAAGGGAAACTCCGATCATGCTGGTTGCTCCCGTAATCACTATATTCATAAACTTCCCCCCATAAAAAACTTTGCGCACTCGTAATCAAACGCATCACAAATATCGATCGACTCCCTTTTGTCCAGTTCATAAAGATATGGGATCTCCCCGCTTGTATACTTCCATTTCTCCAAGGATTTACGGGGGGCGATCGATATACCGTTTGTGAATATATAGATTGGCTTCACCTGATTTTTTATCGTAACATTCCTCCCGGGCCTAAAATTTATGGCTCCCTTTTCATCCATCAAATATCTTTGTAACCTCTGGACTGTCACAAGGGAGTCAAACCCGTCCTGAAGGCATGAAAAATACCGGGCGGCCGCATCCCGGTAAGTGGACGGTGTGATCAGCGGGGAGGTGACACATGCCCACATAACATGCTCCTGCTGCACCATTTCACAGATATATTTCACAAAATCACCAAACATGGTATCCGATTTTGCCAGTGCTGCAGGGCGTTTTATTGCAGTTGCTCCCTCTTTCCTTGCCATTTCAATTATTCCGTCATTCTCGGATGAGACAATAATATCCAATCCATCAATTTGCTTTAGCTGGCGGAGCTTATGCACGAGCAGATTGGCTTTCCCAAATGGCAGGATATCCTTATTTTTCAGCCCTTCATCATTACACAATCTTGCCGGAACGATGGCAACCATTTTATTCATCCTACACTACCTCCCAGTAAAACATTCCGTACACAATTCCTCAAGCTCCGGTATTTCCTCCATAAAAGCATCCACTGTCTGGAAGTAGATATCATCAACATCAAAATACTCCGTCAGCATATCATACCGGATATATTCCAGAAGCATTTCTCTTTTGGGCTGCACATAATAGCTGCATGGCACATAACAGGGCGGAGTCGGAATCCCTAAATAAATATGCTTCACCCCAGCCTCCCGGAGCATCCTGCACGCCATTTTAAGCGTTGTTCCCGTAAAAACAGCTTCATCAACGACCAGGATGGATTTGTTTTCAAGAATTTCCCCTATGGGGGAAAGCCTGGTTTTTAAGAATTTCTTTCTTACATTTACGTCCAATAATTGAAAGCTTCTCTCCTCTGTACTATCCTTGAGGATACCCTGCATATATGGGATCTGTAATCCTTTCGATAAACCCATCGCATAATACAATCCTGTTTTGGGAACCGGTACGATATAATCAATACGGTCCTTTATGGCATCCGGTATACATGCTGCCAGCCGTTCCCCCAATGCCAATCTTACCTTGGCGACCTTCTGCCCCCCAAACGAATCATCCGGCATGAGCTGATAGATCAGATTGAAGGCACACCCTTTTTGCCTTGCTATATTTCCAAGCCCTTTTTCTTTATCCGAAAAATCAAAATACCTGCCCCGGTTCTCCTTATCACATAAGTCGATTTCACCGTGAAAGGAAATCAGGGAAGATAATACCTCACCGACCTCATCGGCCAGCAGCGGATGCATATTATCCACGGTTTTATCCCATCCCCTACAGTCCGCTTCCCTGTCCGTCAAAAATTTCAGCAGGTCCGTCTCCCCGGTTTTTATGTCATAGCCGTAAATTGCAGGGCATTTTATGACCAAGCCGTTTTTGCAGGCGAGTACCGACCGGGTTATCTCCTCACAGCTGCCACTGTACCAGTCGTTCCTCCCAAGGACTTCGTATGCCTTCCCGCCCACCGCAGCCACCCGGTACTTCTCCATAAGAAAAACCGGCTTGATCCCGTTTTGCATACAGTAACAAATAATTTTACGAATGCTTTCCCGGATTTCATCGCGGTGCTCCCCGTCCCCAAAGATACTGCTGCATACCAAAACAAGATCAACCGCATAATAGGCCAGAAACCCTTCTACCGACCTGCTATGGAACAAATCTACCATCAATCCCGAAGCTCCCGGGTCAGGGGATGCATAGAAAACCGTATATTTCCTTTTCAGTATTTTGGATACTTTCCGGGATACCGCTTCTGCTTCA
>ERZ808040.1029-NODE-1029-length-20529-cov-5.166879_pt1 | contig 20529 bp, 19 predicted proteins | sample MGYA00380191_ERZ808040 | MGnify/ENA primary metagenome ERZ808040 (study PRJEB31490, sample SAMN06133395) | mouse gut metagenome | isolation source: J6 | host: mice | place: China: Chengdu | collected 2015-05 ...
GTTCTTGCCATCTTCCTTGGTAAGTCAACTTGTCCTAAAGCTAATGGGATTAACTATATCAAATCTAAGTAATCAAAAATATTTTAAGTAAAAAAAGAAACAAAAAAAGCCGACATGGATTGCCGACTGAAACACTGCCCCAAAAATGGATACAGCAATATGAACTGCCGCAGCATGCAAACAGTACCATCTTGATCAGTAGCTCCCCATCACGATCAGATCCATAGACCCCTCATAATGACAGTGACCGGACTCTTCATCCTGCCCCCAGCATGCGGAGTCTCAGGAACCCCACACCTTCGGCATCTCATCCTTTCTTCTGCATTCTCCTATGCCTGACATATCCTGCAGTTTACTCTTAATCGATGCGCCTCTACTTTATATTAAGTATTTCTATCTTACCATTCCAAGTCTGCCTTGTCAACAACTAATTTTATGAAACCGTAAAAACTGCTTCCGCCCACCGCCAGACCAGCCGTCGTGCCGGCCGGACATCCTGAGCAGCGCAAACAGATGCCGTTCATTTTATAACGGGCGCACCCTACCGACAGATTTGAAAATGAATCTCCAAATAGTTCACTTTCAAATCTGCCAACACAATGGGGTCCACCGCCAAAACCTGTTCACCAATTTCCCGGCTCGTTTTGCTTTCACACTTCTTCCTTTGTCGAAGCAACCGGTGTCTCCTCCTTCTCAATCAGGTCAAGCTTGCTGACACTGACCTCGTAGGCCACACGCTTCTCAAATTCCGTCTCGCTCAGTTTCTTCTGGTACTCCCTGCTCTGGATACGGCCCTGCACCTGAAGATGTGCACCGACCTCAAAGCTGTCCGCGAAGCGCGCATTACGCCCCCAACAGATACAAGGGATATAGTCTGATTTCCCGTACGGGCGGTTCACCGCGAGCAAGATATCCGCGATTTCCCTGCCAAGAGGTGTTTTGCGGTATACCGGTGGTTTGCATACAAAGCCGTCAAGCAGTATGTAATTCGGCTTATGTTCATCCTCCCCATGCTCCAGCATCTTTACCTCCCTCGCAAACACAGAAAGGACAAGACGGTTTTTGTTGTCCTCGTGGCGGTTGTAGGAACGGAACTGTCCATTGATCTCCACAAATTTTCCCTTGCAGGATTCCTTCACATTGATCAGACGCTCCGATACCATGACCGGAATGACATCATAGGTGTCACTCAGCCGGTTGACGGAAATCTCCATAACGTAAAAGCCTTCCCCGAAAACGTCATGGCTGTACGTAAACTCACTAACGACTTCCCCTGCCACGATTACCTGGTTGTTGTCAAATACTTTATCTGTCATATTTACCCTCTCTTTCCTTTGGTTCGTTAGAATTTCCTCTAAACAAAGTATTCTCACGTGTCTTATTATAGGTGGAAAAAATTGGAATTTCAAGTTATTTCCATCGCATCTTTCCCCATAAAAGTATATCATGTGACTCGTTTCGACGCAATCTCCGGTAAACCCTTTGAATGTACCAAAAGTTGATGCCATTATACACCATCCAGAGGATAAATGGCAATGATTTTTCGTTTTTTTTCATACTTTTTTGCTATTTTTCATCTTTAGGTTTCTTTGTCTGTATATATCTCTTTCTTTCATTTATTTTGTATCCGGCAAATATATTGTTTCAATTCCATTTATGCTATAGCCTAACCTCCAAGTATCATTTTGTTCATTTTTTGCCCTTTTGAAACCGGAATTTCAGAAAAACTAAACAAAGTTTGCGCCCTGCCCGAAAAAAACTTGTAAAATCGGTATAATATGGTATGATGTGAAATAGTGGCTTTATGTAAAAACAATAGAATCGAGGAAACTTATGAAAAGCAAACGTGAAGATATCCGCAATATCGCAATTATCGCCCATGTTGACCACGGCAAGACAACACTGGTCGATGAGCTCTTAAAACAAAGCGGCGTGTTCCGCACAAACCAGGTGGTGGAAGAGCGCGTCATGGACTCGGGGGATATTGAAAAGGAACGCGGCATTACCATTCTCGCAAAAAATACCGCCATCAATTATAATGGTGTCAAAATCAACATCATCGATACGCCCGGACATGCCGATTTCGGGGGCGAGGTGGAGCGTGTCCTAAAGATGGTCAACGGTGTCATCCTTGTGGTGGACGCATTTGAGGGCGCAATGCCCCAGACTAAGTTCGTATTAAAAAAAGCCCTTGAGCTGAACCTCCCGGTGATCGTGTGCATCAACAAGATCGACCGGCCGGAGGCAAGGCCGAAGGAAGTCATTGACGAAGTATTGGAGCTTTTTATCGAATTGGACGCAAACGACGAGCAGCTTGACTGTCCGTTCGTTTTTGCCTCGGCAAAAACAGGTGTTGCCATCCTCGAGCTTGAGGACAAGCCGGAGAACATGAAACCTTTGTTTGAGACCATCCTTGACTATATCCCGGCACCGGAGGGTGACCCGGAGGAAGGGACACAGGTTCTTATCAGCACGATCGACTACAATGAATACGTCGGGCGCATCGGCATCGGAAAAGTGGACAATGGCAAAGTAAAAGTGAACCAGGACGTGGTGATCGTAAACCACCATGCCCCGGACAAGAGCCGGCGCGTAAAGATCAGCAAGCTCTACGAGTTTGAGGGCTTGAAAAAAGTGGAAGTGACCGAGGCCGGCATTGGTGCGATCGTCGCGATCTCGGGTATCCCGGACATCCATATCGGTGACACAATCTGCTCCCCGGAATCCCCCATCCCGATTCCGTTCCAGAAAATTTCCGAGCCGACGATCGCGATGAATTTCATCGTCAACGACAGCCCGCTTGCGGGGCAGGAAGGAAAATTCGTCACCTCCCGCCATCTGCGCGACCGGCTTTTCCGCGAGCTGAATACAGATGTTTCCCTGCGCGTAGAGGAGACGGACACGACGGAAGCTTTCAAAGTTTCCGGGCGCGGTGAGCTGCATCTGTCCGTCCTGATCGAGAGCATGCGCCGCGAAGGATATGAATTTGCAGTCAGCAAGGCGGAAGTGCTCTACCATGCAGATGAGGACGGAAAGAAAACAGAGCCGATGGAGCGCGCTTTTGTTGACGTTCCGGAGGAATTTTCCGGCACGGTCATCCAGAAGCTCTCCGAGCGCAAGGGCGAGCTTCTCGGCATGTCCACTGCGAACGGCGGCTACACACGCTTAGAATTCATGATCCCGGCAAGGGGGCTGATCGGCTACCGCGGTGAATTTTTGACGGACACGAAGGGCAACGGTATCCTAAACACTTCGTTTGAGGGCTACAGCCCGTACAGGGGCGATATCCAGTACCGCAAGACCGGCAGCCTGATCGCCTTTGAGTCCGGCGAAGCCATCACTTACGGGCTTTTTAACGCGCAGGAGCGAGGCACCCTTTTCATCGGGCCGGGCGAGAAGGTTTACGCCGGAATGGTGATTGGCCAGAACGGAAAAACAGAAGATGTCGAAGTGAACGTATGTAAGAAAAAGCAGTTGACAAACACGCGCTCCTCCAACGCCGACGAGGCACTCCGCCTTGTCCCGCCAAAAGTATTAAGTTTGGAACAGGCACTTGAGTTTATTGATACGGACGAACTTCTGGAGGTAACGCCAAAATCGCTGCGCATCCGCAAAAAAATCCTTGATTCGCTGATGCGGAAAAGATCTCAGAGAAAATAACGTTTGTTGACACATTTACCCAAAAAGGGATGCTGCAAGATGGCAGGACATGCGGCGTGCGGCGCGGGATATCTTTCCCGCTGTGCACGCAGGCTTATGAAGACCCTGCATTCTCGCAGCATCCTTCCTTTTTTGGAAATGCCGTCCCGGAATGCCTCCCCCATACCTGCCCCCTGAAAAAAAGTCCGGAAGTTTAAATTGTTTTCCGGCATGCCGCCTGGACGGCACACTTACTTCGTGCAGGTTCACATACAAAAGCCGTATGGACAAATCATCACCGATTCTGTCCATACGGCTGAAAACAGGGGTAGAAGGATTCGAACCCTCATTAACGGTTTTGGAGACCGGCATCCTACCCTTGGAAGATACCCCTATGTATCGCTTGATACTTGTTTAGTATACATCAATTTGTTGGAATTGTCAAGATAATTTTAATTTTTTTCCGCCGGATGCGGCATGTAAAAAAGCCGGCTGTGACACCGGCTTTTTCCTTTGCCCTTAGCAGGCAAATTTCTGACAGATCTGATGAAACTGCGAATTTTCCCCGTGCATTGCAACCAATACCGGAAGCGATGCCAGACTCAATACGCCGAGAAAGGATTTTGCGTCAACGATCACCTTGTTGTAGGTAACATCAATATCAAAATCACATTTCGTCGCAGCAGCAACAAATTCTCTCACATCGTCCACACGATTAAATCTTACCCTGTTTCTTTCCATCTTTCATCTCACCTCACTTCCTGAAATTATGATATTTATACCACGTTTTCCATTCTACGTCAATGGTGAGGTTTCTGTGCTTTGTCCGGCAAAAACAGGGTTTGATTTTGTTGAATCTGCATTACATGGCTTTTCTTTTTTACCACGTTTTCGTAAGTTTTCCTAAGAAATCCTGCTCATCCCATACGATATACTCTCCGTTTTCGCCCGGATTTGCAGAATAGTGCTAAATATTTCGTGAATTTTCGCAACGATGTCCGCTTTTGGAATCAATCTTTCAGATGGTGGATCAAATCATATGTCGTCGGCAAATAAAGTTCCGGTATCGTCGCCTGCGCATCCCCGAACATCTGCTCCGCGAAAATGCAGCATACTTTGTCAAAAACGGATTTTGTATACTTCACGGCAAGCAGCGCGGCGATACGGTCAAAGGTCACCGGAGGGATGGCATACCCCCAGCGGCTTGTGTCCGAACCCCGGAAGCGCAATTCGCTGACGCAGGCAGGTGTGATCTCATATTCTGCATCCTTCTTCTCGTCGCGGCAGACAACACGCAGAAACTTTGTTGCGGCATCCACCTGGCACTCCAGCACGCACCGCTGCTGCTCCGGCACGCCCCCGATCGCATCAATCACAAGCAATGCCCTTTCTTCCTTGCCGTGCACCTCCGGCACATTTTCATCAAACTTCACTTCCCTCTTCCGGTCGCTCTGCAGAAGGTCAATCAGGCGGTCAATGCTGCCCTGATCCATAACATCCTCGCCGACCTTGCTTTTCTGCAAAAAATTAAGCAGGGTGTCGATCTCTGTCTGTGAAAGTAAAGCCATGTTCTGATTCATAATCCGTTACCATCCTTTCCCAATTTTCTAATAATAAACCGCAATGCCTTGCTCAGCGCTGCTCCCTTGCAAAATCCGCAAGGGCAGCCCACATCATCGCGTTCCTTTCCCATATATCCGGAAACTCATCTGCCGCAAGAGGTGCCGTCCCGACCCCGATCTCGACCGTCGCCGACGGAATCCCCTCCGACATCACAAGCCAGTCCCCAAAGCCCGCGGCATCCTGTTTGTCCGTGGCTGCATAGCGGATTTCATTGCGGTTCACCGCATGGATCACATCCACCATGGCACTGCAAACATCCCGCAATCCCCCCGTCTGACCGTAATCCCAGTAGATCACACTGCCGGAGGCGTGATAGCTGACAGCAAGCTCCGGGGAAAGCTCCCTTGTCCGACGGATGAGCACCGCGCTTTCCGGCTCCCCGCCGGGGGCAGTGCCCTTATATTTCATTGCACCCGGAGCATTTGCGCCGGAATACTCCGCAAAACCATAATCGAAATTCCGGTTCAGGTCCACTCCGTTCGCATTTGCCTTCCAATATTTCAGATAATCCGCAAACGAGTAAGAAGTCCTTCCCTCCCGCTTGTCGCGGTCATACCAGGCTTTGATATCCGCACGCACCGCCGCGTCTGAAATCCCGTCAAGCCCAAACTGGCTGATCGAAATCCCGTCCGGGTTCACCATCGGAAACACATGCACGGACACTTCCTCAAAAAGCCTGCCAAAGGTTACATCCCCATATACGGCATCCGGGCTACAGCAAAGGTAAAACTCAAGCTGAGCCATCATCAGCTGCGATGTCATATATTCCCTCGCGTGGATGCCGGCCTGAAAGATGATGGTCTTCCCGGCATCCGGATTTCCAAACACGATCTCGTAAATATTCCTGCCGTCGGCACTCACGCCTGCCGAGTGGTAAGAAAATCGATCCGGGTACATGCTTTTTAGCTCCTCCAGATCCCCGCACATCATGTCATAGGAATAAATTTGTTCTTCCGTATCCACGACTTTCATTTTTTTTTTACATCTGCCGCCAGCTGCCCGGCAATACCGCCCCCCGCCCCGGAAACTTTCTGGTCGGAGAGAAATTCCGCGAACGCGTAGACCTCCCTGCCGTCGTACAGGAGTTTATCCCACCCCTCACTTCCTTTCTCCGTCCGGACGAAAGCATCCCCGTATTTTGCCTGTGCGATGACCTCGGACTCAAGCGAAGGTTCCGCGCGCAGATTCAGCTTTGAAACCGCGACATATACGATATCTTCACCGGCAGTCACATCCCCCGGAGTGGGCAGCGGTGCCGTCGGGGTTACCGTGCCCACGGGATCGCCGTCCGGCGTGCCCGGCACCGGTGTCGTGCCTCCCCCGTCCGGAGGCGGCGGCTGCGTACTTTCTGTTTTGGCGACATGTTCATAGCTTTTTGCCGTCTCAATCGGCACCAGCCCGTCACTCTCCGGTGGCTTCCTGCCGCAGGATACAAGCCCGCCGCAGATGGCCGCCAACAGGGTGAGCACCATGGCACATGCCGCAGTCCTTCCTGAGCGTTTCATCCTCTTCACCATCCTTTGCCTTTCCGCCAGAACCTTCTCCTCAGTCCCTCCCCAAAACCAATTCGTCTGCCACCTCGCAAAGCTCCTGCAGCGCCTCCTGCGCAGACGCGATATCCCCTTCCATTCTATGTATCACCTCACTGCCAATCTCCGCCGCCGTCATCACGTTCTGCAGCATCTTGGCGAACTGTTCCGCCGATTTCATACACTCCTCGTTCATCATAAGCAGGCGTTGCTGTTCTTCCTCCTGCACTGCATCCCGTGTGGCTTTCTCCAGTGTTGCCGCAAGTTCAATATTTGCCATATCCATAGAAGAGAAAACCTCCTCCACACTCACGGCGAGCGTGCGGATCAGCTGCAACAGTTTATCATGCTCATTGAGCGCGTCAAACGCACTCTGCCCTGCCTGCAGCTGCGCCTCCGACAGACGCTGCACACTTTCCAGCCATTTGCTACCGACATTTCCCATTGACACACTTACCTTTCCAGTAATCCGAACAAATCCTTGACATTTTTTACTCCGCTAAGCCGGATCCCACCGAATTCTTTCTGATTTTTCCTGATACTTTCCACATTGGCATACGGCAGGATACACTGCGCATAACCGAGCTTCCGGGCTTCTGCCACGCGCTTATCCGCCATACTGACCGCCCTGACCTCACCGGTCAGCCCCACCTCACCGAACACAATCGTCTGTTCCGGCACCGCCATGTTCTTATAACTTGACAGGATCGCAAACACCACCGCCAGATCAAGCGCCGGCTCATTGATGCGCATGCCCCCCGCCACATTGATGTACGCGTCGCAGAAAGCAAGCTGTATCCCCAGCCTTTTCTCAAGTACCGCCAGCAAAAGGTTGACGCGGTTGTAATCCATCCCCGCCGCCGTGCGCCTCGGCATATTGAAATTCGTCTGGCACACCAGCGCCTGCACCTCCACGAGCATTGTCCGGCTGCCCTCGACCATCGCCGCCACAACGGATCCCGGCTCATGTTCCGGCCTTCCTTTCAGAAGATACTCGGACGGGTTTAAAATCTCCGAAAGCCCGCTCTGGCACATCTCAAACACACCGATCTCGTTCGTGGAGCCAAAGCGGTTTTTTACCGCCCGCAGAATCCGGTAGGATGCCGCGTTCTCGCCCTCAAAATACAGCACGGTGTCAACCATGTGCTCCAATACCCTAGGACCTGCCACAACGCCCTCCTTCGTCACATGGCCGACGATAAAGATCGTGACTCCCTGCCCCTTTGCAATGCGCAGCAGGCTTCCCGTCGTCTCGCGCACCTGGCTGACAGAGCCGGGCGATGCCTGGATGTCCTCCCGGAACATCGTCTGGATGGAGTCAATGATGACAATCTCGGGCTTTAATTCCCCGATAACGGTCTCCACCGCATCAAGGCTTGTTTCTGCGAGGAGCAAAAGACCTCCCGCCGGCCGTTCCAGCCGGTCGGCGCGCAGTTTGATCTGCTGCGGCGACTCCTCGCCGGATATATAGAGCACGGCATGCCCTGCCTCAGCCAAAATGCTGCTCATCTGCAGCAGGAGCGTCGATTTTCCGATGCCGGGATCCCCGCCGACCAAAACAAGTGACCCGGACACCAGACCACCCCCAAGCACCCGGTTTAATTCGCCGATCCCCGTGTCAATCCTCTCCTGGCTGGTCTGTGTCACCTCAGAAAGCTTTTGCGGTACGGCTCTTTTGCCGGCGGCAGGGAAACTGCCGCCGGAAGTTTTCTTTTGCGTCGGCTCCTCCACAAAGCTGTTCCATGCCCGGCACCCGGGACACTGTCCGAGCCACTTGGGTGATTCATATCCGCATTCGCCGCAGAAAAATACATTTTTAGCCTTGGCCGCCATAAAAGCCCCCTATCCGGTCACACACATTTTACCACACGGACGGCAGACCCCGCACCATCCTTTTTCTCAATGCTTAAAACAAGCTTTCCGCCAAGGTTCGTCTTCATTTTGCCGACGTTTGTGTCGTCGATATAAATCCTGTACTCCTTCTCAGGCTCAAGCTCAAGGGTAATCTGCGCATCCTCCTTTGACGTTACCGTAAACGCTACCGCCTTCTCCGATGCCTCAAAATGTCCCACGGCAGTCCCCGGCACAGATTCATAGACAAACATGCCGTTCCTCTCAAGCTTTGTCATCTCAAAAAATGTTTTTACTTTATATAAATCCCCATTAAACTCAAAATCGTTCACCTTTGACTTTTCCGTCAGGGTATAATCCCCAAAGCCCAATGTCCCATCCTCTTCTACATAAATCAATTCTGTACTCATCATATCCTCCTTCCGACGTTCCCCCGCACGCCGCTTTGCCAGTAAACCTATCTTTCCTGGCCGGACACGGATCCGCACGGTATAATAGCTGGCTCTATTATAACATAACTTCATATTTTTTTCTACTGATTTCTGCCAATTTTGATAAATTACTGCCCGGACATTACAATGCCCTTTTCTACGCCCGCTCCTTTTTGTGGCGGACGGCTATTTTTAACTTTTCATCGGTCCGGCTAAGCGTCACCGTATCCCCGGCGCGCACCTTTCCCGCAAGGATCTCCTCGGTCAGCTTATCCTCAAGCTCCGTCTGGATCACGCGGCGCAGCGGCCTGGCCCCGTATTTCTCGTCGTAGCCCTTCTTTGCGAGATATTCCAAAAGAGAGTCCTCCGCTTTCAGCTTTAGCTCCATCTGCGTCATGCAGCGTTTCGTGATCGTCCCCAGCATGATCTTGGCAATCTCACAGATATTCTCCCGCGTGAGCGCGTGAAATACGATCATCTCGTCGATGCGGTTTAAAAACTCCGGTTTGAACAAACGCCTGACCTCATCCATCACCCCTTCCTTCATCCGGCCGTAATCCGCCTCGGCATCCTCATGGCTCACAAAACCAAGTTTTTTTGGCGATACAATATTCTGGGCCCCGGCGTTTGATGTCATGATGATGATTGTATTTTTAAAACTGATCTTCCGCCCCTGGGCATCCGTCACATGCCCGTCATCCAGTATCTGCAGCAAGATATTAAAAATATCCGGATGCGCTTTCTCGATCTCGTCAAACAAAATCACGGAATACGGGTTGCGGCGCACTTTCTCGCTCAACTGCCCGCCTTCATCGTAGCCCACATAGCCCGGCGGTGAGCCGATCATACGCGAAACACTGTGCTTTTCCATGTACTCGGTCATGTCGACGCGGATCATTGCGTTCTCGTCGCCAAACATCGCCCCCGCGAGCGCCTTGGAAAGTTCGGTCTTCCCGACCCCGGTCGGACCAAGGAACAAAAACGAACCGATCGGGCGGTTTGGGTCTTTTAAGCCCACGCGCCCCCTGCGGATGGCTTTTGCCACCGCCGAGACAGCCTCTTCCTGGCCGATGACGCGCTCGTGGAGAACCGCTTCCAGTTTAAGCAGCCGCTCGCTCTCCCCTTCCTTCAGCCGCTTTAACGGAATCTTCGTCCACTGCGAGATCACGTCGGCAATCTCCTCCTCACCGACAGTGAGCACCGCGTTCTCACGCTCTGCCGCGCGGTCCGCTTCCAGTTTTTCCATGTTCACGCGGATGCGCTCCTGCTTGCGCTTAATCTCCCCGGCGCGCTCAAACTCCTCCGCCTTGATCGCCCCTTCCTTCTCCGCCTCAAGTTTGGCGAGCTTTTCCTCAAGTTCCTTCATCTTCGCGGAAGGCGTATAGATGCTTAAACGCACCTTTGAAGCTGCCTCATCCATCACATCGATTGCCTTATCCGGCAGGAAGCGGTCATTGATATAGCGGCTTGCCAGACGCACCGCCGCCGCAATGGCTTCCTGTGTGATGTGCACTCTGTGATGTGCCTCGTAGGCAGGGCAAAGGCCGCGCAGGATCTGAACCGCCTCCTCCTCGCCCGGTTCCTCGATCACAACCGGCTGGAAACGCCGCTCCAGCGCCGCATCCTTCTCAATGTATTTGCGGTATTCTTCCCTTGTCGTCGCGCCAATCAGCTGGATCTCCCCGCGTGCCAGCGACGGCTTTAAAATATTGGACGCGTCAATCGCGCCCTCCGCGCCGCCCGCACCGATGATCGTGTGCAGCTCGTCGAGAAACAAAAGCACATTGCCGTCCGCGACCACCTCACCGATCACCCGCTTGATGCGCTCCTCGAACTCGCCGCGGTACTTTGATCCGGCGACCATGCCGGAAAGATCCAGTGTCATCACTCTCTTTTCGGCGATCACCTCCGGAATGTCCCCGGAAACGATTTTTTGCGCCAGCCCTTCCGCGACCGCGGTTTTTCCAACGCCGGGTTCGCCGACCAGACAAGGGTTGTTTTTCGTGCGCCTGCTCAAAATCTGGATCACGCGCTGGATCTCGTCCTCCCTGCCGATCACCGGGTCAAGCCTTCCCTCCCTGGCAAGCTGCGTTAAGTCCCTGCTGTATTGGTTTAAGGTTGGTGTCGGGGATTTTCCCTTCTGCCTTCCCTTCGCGCCGTTCATCTCACTCTTGAGCGTGTTCGCATCCGCACCGCACGCCGCCAGGATATCCATATATAGCCTCTGCATATTGACACCAAGCGTATTTAAGAGCCGCACTGCGATGCAGTCCGATTCCTTGATCAGTGCCATCAGGATATGCTCCGTTCCGATCTGCTCCGATTTCAAGCGCAGGCTTTCCCGCGCGCTCGCCTCCAATATCCTCCTCGCGCGCGGTGTAAAATTATCCTTCTCCATAATCTTGATCCCGCCGGTCGGTGCGATCAGCTGGTTCACCAGCTCAGTCAGTTTCTCCTCGTCCACGTCATGCTCATCCAAAATTCTGCCCGCCACACCGTTCGCCTTTGTCAGGCCGATCAGCAAATGTTCCGTGCCGATATAATTATGCGCGAGCTGATAAGCCGTTTCCGTCGCCAGATTGATCGCCTCCCTGGCATTTTGTGTAAATCTCTCCTTCAAACCATACCTCTTTCCTGCCCATCACAGTCCATCCTGCAGCAGGCATCTATAATCGTTTATTGGAATCCGCGCGGAGCAGATACCGCACCCGCCGGAAAAAAGGCCGCTCCCCGGATTTTTGCCCGTTCCGTTTCACATCTTGCCCATCAGGCGGTTCAGATACTCCCCGCGGTAGCGCTCCCTCTGCGCGCGGTTTAAGTTTTTCCCGCAGATTTTTTGCAGATTTGCCGGCTGGATCCGGATCATCTGCTCATACAGGCTTAACTCCGGGTTGACCGCGATCATCCCAAGGTCACGCCCGAATTTCAGCTGCGCAAGCAGCGTCAGGCCGTCTTCCGTGCTGATCTTTTTCGCGTAGCGCAGCACGCCGAAGGACCGGTATACCTTATCCTCGATCTCATCCGCGTTCCTGCCGCAAAGATACTCCCGGTATTTTTGTTCCTGCTGCACGATCTCGCCCGCGATCTGCCGGAGGTTTTCGATGATCTCACCCTCCGTACAGCCAAGCGTCTTGCGGTTGGAGACACGGTACAGATACCCCATTGTCTTCGTCCCGTCCCCCGGGATCCCCCGGACCATCACGCCGTACTTTCCGACCTCATCCGCAAGTTTCTGTATCTTCCCCGCCATCGTGACCCCCGGAAGGAACAGCAGAAAGGACGCTCGCATCCCGGTGCCCACATTGAGCGGCGAAGTCGTCAGATAGCCGTAACGGTCATCGTAAGCGTAACCAAGCTCCTCCAAAGACTCGTCAATCAGCGCCGCGCGCGCGTACGCCCCCTCGAGATCCGCCCCCGGCGCGACCGCCTGGATCCGGATGTGGTCCTCCTCGTTCACCATGATGCTGATTCCTTCGTCCTCCGAGAGCACAAGCGCTGTCTCCTGGCGCTTTTTTGCGAGAAGCTCACTGATGATATACCACTCCGACAGCGACGCTTTCTCAAGCTCCGACAGCTTATTCACGCTGCAGGAATAATATTTCATCGCCTCCTTCCCCTCAAATGCCGCCGCCATCCCACGCACCCGCCCGGCAAGAGCTTCACACTCCTCGTCCTTCATCCTCCCGGCGAAATGGTACTCCGCCAGGTTCCTCGCAAGCCGCACGCGGCTCGATATCACAATGCGCTCCTCCGTTTTCTTCTCATACCATTTTTTCATCCGCGCATCCCGCCTCCTGCTTTTTCCTTTCCCTGATCCGGTCTCTGAGCACCGCTGCGAGCTCATATTCCTCCCGCTCAACCGCCTGTTCCAGCTGAAGCACAAGACGCTGCGTCTCATCCAGCGCAAGTGCTTCCTCTGCCCCCTTCGGCGGTGCCTGTACTTCGTGGACAACGACATTTTTCGGGTGCTTGCCCGTATGTGCGTCCGACCCTTGGATATTCCTCATATTGCGCAGCAACAGCCGCCCGAACTCCTTGTAGCAGGACGCGCAGCCAAACTGCCCTTTCTCCTTAAACTCCGCGTATGTCATGCCGCAGCCAGAACAGGAAAGTCCCCGCTCCGTCTCCTCTGCCGTCTCCTTCCCGCCCTTTTCCGACCCGCCGTTTTCAAAAAGTCCCAGCAGCAGGCCGCCAAGCGAAAACTCCTCCCCGCCAAACGGCGCTTTCAACCGCAGGCTCGTGCTCTTCGCCGCACATTCCTCACATAGGAACTGTTCTTTCTTCGTCCCAGCAACGATCTCCGTATAAAAGACCGTGGCCTCCCTCGCCTTACAGATTCCACACAGCATAATACTCCTCTTTCCCTTTCTTAATAAACAATCCTTGTCAAATGGATCCTTCAAAAACCATCATAAATCTGATCCACTGCCTGATGGATCTCCTCCCTGGAGATCCCCCGGCAGATCGCGCTCGCCAATATGAGCCTCATCTGCCCTTTCAGCTTCGCGATCGCCTGCAGCTTATCGTAGTCCAGCGCCACGACCGCGCCGCGCCTGCGGTCTAGTTTCAGATAACCCTCCTGCCGCAAAATAGAGTATGCTTTGTTGACCGTATGCATATTGATCCCGATATCTTCCGCCAGGTCGCGCACGGAGGGCAGACTGTCCCCGTCGTGCAGCTGTGCCGTCGCGATCCCCAATATGATCTGGTTGCATAGCTGTATGTATATCGCTTCATCACTGTTAAAGTCAATCGTCACTATCATCATGCGCACCCCCTGCCTTTTTTCCGATGCATCCTTTGTTATATCTATCATATAACAGTCCCGGCTATTTGTCAATGGAATCAAAATCTTCTCTTTCCACATTTTACACCGAAAAACGGGAAGTGCCCGCCCATAAGCGGACAGCGGCTTTTCCCCTGCTCGCGCAGAATGCACCGGAAAACGGGACGGTCGTCATCCCAAAGCATTTATGTCTTCCCGCACACAGGATGCATGCTGCGGCATCCAGCTTCCCCGCGCATAAAAACAGGGTGCATAGACCGGTTTCTATGCACCCTGATACCACGTAATCATCCTCTTCATACTTGCGTGTAACCCTGTTGTTTTTAACGGTATATCATTTTTTGTTGATAACCTTTACAAAATAAACGTTCAAAACAACCGGAAAGTAATATTGCTTTGCCGCCGTATTTTCCCGGCAAACTACAATTTACAAACTGTTTGTAAAAAGCCTTCAACCTCTTTATTGAATGTAACATAACGTTTATTTGCAATAAAGTGATTACCTTTTATAATTGACAGTTTTGCATTCGGTATATTTTCCGCAATTTGTTTTGTATGGGATTCTTTAATCATATCCCTTCTTCCACAAATTACAAGCGTGGGGGCTGTTATCTTCGATAATTCGTTTGGTGCAATATTCGGCTCATTCACCATTAACCCGAGCATTTCCGCATTCTTTTTAGCAGCCGGCGATTGCAAAGCAAATCTCTTTGCAATTTTGTATCCTATTATAATCGGAATTTGTATCGCTCTTTTTACTCCTTTCGGATTCAGATTCCCCCCATTTAGGATCAATGCCTTTACCATGTCCGGATATTTCATCGCAAATTCCATTGCTATATTTGCTCCGTCCGAAAAACCCAGAATAACTGCATCGGAAATTTCAAGCCCTGCCATAAAATCGTATAAATCACGGGAAAACTGCTTAATCGTAAAAGGCTCCGTACCTCTTGGTGATTTGCCGTGGCCACGTGTATCCAAAGCAATTACCCGGTATCTGTCGCTAAAATAATCTATTTGGTTTTGAAAATATGAGCCATCCTCTCCGTTTCCGTGCAAAAGGATAAACGGCTCTTTATTTCCTTTTTCCTGATAATATAAATTGATATCCATTTATGCTTCCTCGTGAAATCCCGATTATAATCTTATGGTTTTTATAACAATAATCAGCCATTGCATCTTGTTGCTAAACTGCCGCCAATTATCGAAAGCACGAATCCCTTGTAAACTAACTTGCAGCACACAATCCATATCCCAATGATTCCTGATTTATTTTTCTGATTGTACCAATATCCTAATCGGTCATGGATTCCGGTAGACAGGAAACCGTCATCCTTCAAAGCTGCCCGTTATCAAATATGAAGTATAAGAATAACCACTGACATGCGCCGTCATTTTTTTGAACAGATCCATTGCTTTTTCGCAATCATCTCTGCTCATGATTGTAAAGTGGTAATCCTCACTGGCTCCGTCAAAATTAACAATGTACAAATCTTCTAACTGTACAGACAGCTCTGCCAGCCATTGCACAATACAATCATCATTTGAAAATTTTTCCTTATCAACCGCAAAATTTAACCCACGCGCTGTTTTTAGATTCTCAACAAACCAAAAGAAGTCCTCTAAATCCGGTGCTCCGGCATCCGAGGAAATAAGATAAAATTGTTGTTTTACCAACGGTTTGTCCTCATCGGCAATATCCCCGGATGGATCATCCGGTTCGGTGTCATTCCCCGAAAGTATATACAAAACCCTGGGAATGCCGCCGTAATCGTCGTCCGCATGTTCCAAGCACTCCTTGCAGCGGCAAAATACTTTTTCCTCATGCCCGCAAAGGATCAGGTCACAAAAACTCTTTAATGCATCTGTCTGAATGGAATGAAGTGCCATATTCGCTCCCCCTTCTTTATTATCGCAGCCCGTCCATGACCGCTGCTGTCATACCATGTCCGTTTGCAATTATACCATAATCCTTTTCACATTTCTAGTGTTAAGTTGCACTGTTTCCGTTATCAATGGCATAGCCTGTCTTTGGGATTTTTACGGCATTTGTTATATAGATACTCCTTTGTAATATGTCTTGTACGGAAGCAACCTCTGTACCCGCCCCCTGCAAAAGAGGAAGCGTTGTTTTCCGATAATCAGCGTCAGGGGTTCCATAAAAGTCCTGTAAGGGATCCGAAGGGACAACTTCGTTTATTATAATTGTCCTAATCGTAAGAGGGTCAATATCAATATCATTTAGGCATATCCCGTTTGCCATACCTGCTTTTGTTTCGATTTCTTTTTTAACACCAGTTTCTTGATAACCTTCCCGGCCTCCTGTTCCGCTTCGTCCTTTCCCCTGCCCGTCAAAAGAAACCTCCTGTCATTGTTCCGCAAGCAAAATACCTGCTTTAAATGCAACAAAAAAGGCAGACTGTCCTGCTCGCTCATTCAACATATTTTTATGTCCATATATTCCCGGTTTTTCCTCAATCCTCCCTGTCCTTCGTTATCCGTTCCAAATCCATATCACGAACACACAATACCATTCATATTTCCCGTTTTCAGAAATTACTACTTACTACTCACAAACAACATGCCCAAAAATCCGAAAACCTACAAGATTTTGGCATACTGTCAAAATGGCGGTGGATAAACAGTAAAAATCATAGGATAACCGCCAATAACAGCCAGATAAAACCCACAAATAGAAAGTTATCTGGCTGTAATCGGGGATTTATGGTTTAGTGATCCACAAGCAAAAAGTACTTGGCAGCTGCATTGAAAAGTTATCCACTTTTTGCAATAAAGCCATGGCAAAACAGAAATTTTATTTTCTCCGTTTTGACCAAAAATTAATATGCCCCAGATGGGTGCCGAATAGTTACCTTTCTTAATATTAACCGGAGTGCTGAAAAAGGAACATACTTTTTGGGTTGACTAGCATGTATTAAGCAAAATTTATACGTACATTTGAGCTTGTATATCAAACATATTTTTATATATGGAATTTGAAGCGTAGAGTTCTGCATGAGTACCATCAAAATCTATCTGTCCGTTGGTTATATGATATATATGATCCATTTGCTTTGCCATGCTTAGCCGATGCGTGACCACAATAATAATTTTATCCTTGCCTTTGTCAAAAACAAGTTTTAAAATATCCGTTTCATGAATCGCGTCCATTGCGCTTGTCGGTTCATCCAATACCCAAATATCCGCTTCTTTGTGCAGCAGCAGCTTTGCGATTGCAAAACGCTGCCATTGCCCTTGTGACAGTGAATGTTCCTCTCCTACAAAAGTATCAAGACCGTCGGGCAGGCGTTGTATTTCATTCCATAGATCAACCGCTTGCAGAGCGGTCTGGATTTCTGCTTCACTTACATTTTTGCACATCAGATTTTCCCGTAATGTCATTTTTAGAGCAGGAAAGTTCTGACTGACAATAACGGAACGGTTTCTTACAATAATTGGCGTTGTGCAGGATTCATTGTTTATGTGCAGGCAGCCGCTGGATAACGGATATAGACCGGTTAAAAGATTCAGTAATGTCGTTTTTCCAGCGCCGTTGTCCCCGATCAGTAATATTTTTTGTCCTTGTTTCAAGTTCAATCCGAGGTTGGACAGGATGATTTTATCTGCATAGCAAAAGCTGTCGATATGGATAGCAATATCGTAGATTTTTTTATTGTATCCTATATTTTGTTCTTCATTCATATCCAGCAGCTTAAAATACTTATCTACATAATACAATGCTTCCTTGTCCCAGCTGAATTGTTCGCTCAGTGATAAAACCTGCTGATACAGCAACAGGCTGTTTATGAGTGTCGTTGCCAGCAATTCCGTTTTTAACATTCCAATGGATAAGAGATAAAAAAGATATGCGGATATACTGATGGTTGCCAGCAATAATATCAATCCGCTGCATAAACTGAATTTTATGTGGCATCTGTATTTCTTCCTTTTCTCTGCTATGAGCTGGTCAGCGTATAGCTTCCGCCTGTCAGTAAAATATAGGGCTGCATTCTGAATGTTCATTTCCCTGTGGGCGCATTCTGTATAAGGGAGAGAACTGAAATAACCCAGTAATCTTAATTGCCTTGTTATGTCGTCATAACCATCAAGCTCTTTGCTTTTGAAATATCTGCTTATAACTATCGTTATAGTAATAAGTAATATTGTGACAGGTGCATACCACCAGCTTATCCGGCACACAACAGCAATAAAAATGCAGATCTGCAGAATCAGATCAATGTAGGATGGAATATCCATTGTTATAGCTTCAAGAGCGTTTTTACCTTCCTCTAAAGCAGCGTTTATGTCATTTTGAGTAATGCTGTTCGTCAATTCGAGAACAGGTATTTTTGTAGTTTTTTCCAAAATTTTTTTGTAAACTCTTGCTTCCATACTTTTGTTAAGCTGATTCATACAACGATTCAAATATAATACGGATAATTCGCTGACAAAAATTAAGACTGCGCCTGCAGCACAATAACGGATATTGCTTTCTGCAGCTTCAAAAACATAGGAAATTCCAAAATATGTTGCGATAAGTATGCCGCAGTTTTTAAGGACATCTGCCATGCACATGACAAAGTAGCGCATATATTCATGGCCATGTTCCGTGATAATGTAATTTATTACTTTTTTCAGTGTTTTGGATTTAGGCTTCATACATTTCTCCCTGTTTTATATACATATTTTTGTAGTAAAATCCATTATCCATTAAATCTGCGTGGGAACCGCTTTCAACGATTTTTCCTACGTCAACAATGTATATTTTATCAGCCATTTTAGCATAACCGACACGGTGCGTAATAAAAATCGCATTGCAGGTTTCTTTCAATTCCATTATTTTTTCAAAAAAGGAGCTTTCAGAGTAAGCATCCATCGCTGCGGTAGGCTCGTCCATTATTATCAGATGTTTTTTGCGACAGTTCAAATTTGAGCGGCATACTGCTGTTTTTTGCCATTGTCCTCCGCTGAGTTCGACCCCGTCAGCATACAGATCGGGACCAATCATACTTCCCTTTGGAACTGACAAATATTTATAATCAATCAAATCCAGTTTTTCATTGGAGCCGAATATTACGTTGTTCTCTATACTGTCCTTAAAGTGGGCAAAATCCTGTGAGCAGGCCGCTATGCAGCTGACATAGGAGGAGTAATCAATGTTTTCAAGAGGAATATTATTGACAAAAACAGTACCGGAAGTAGGCTTGTTTATGCCGAGTATCAAGTTTAGAAGGGTTGATTTACCGGCTCCGTTTATACCAAGAATACAGATATTTTCACCGCTTTTCCACTCAAAGTTCATATTATGAATGATATCCTTTGTTCCATCATAGGAAAAGGAGACATTTTCAAATCTGATATTCTGAATTTCTTCAATAAAGATTCCGCTCCTATTGTATTGAGTGCAGTTGCGGGAAATGATTCCATTGATTTTTTGTTTTGCTCCGCGTTTTTCGATAAACTCCCCGAACGCGTCTGATGCTGGTTCAACCTGCATTAGTGATTTTATAGTACAGGACGCTAAAAGCACTACACTGGCAAGCGATATATTTTGATTCAACACGGATATAGCGCCGATTCCGATAATGCAGCCTGCAAACAAAACGTTGAGCAGAGGACATATAATAGCGTTCTTATTGCGAAGCCTATACCTTTTTTCTAAACCGCGATGGAAGGCCTGAATTGATTTTTGGCAGATATATCCATCAAACTGAAAAAGTCTGATATCACGCACATAATTATAATCGGACAAAATTTTTCTGTAATATTCGGCATCTTTGTCATCGGATACATTGTCAATTAAAGTGTCAATACTTTGCGCCGCATATAAAAATTTAACAATAATATAAATTAAAGTAAAAAAAGCAAAAGGTATAATTACAGGGGTGCTGACTGTGCTTATTGCTATGATATATATCAAGTAATTAAAAAAATACTTTAAAAGTTTATAAATACTTACCGTATATTCGGAATATAGTCCGGTTAAATTTTTACATAAATGAATTTCCTTCAAAAAGTCAGGATTGTAAAAATGATTATTTGCGGTTTCTGATATATGGCGAATTATATTTTCCTGTATCATTGTTGATCTGTAAAAGCTGACTTCTTTTGAAAGAAATGTATACAGATTGTTCAAAAAGGGAAGAATGATAAAATAGGCTATGCAAATTACGCATAAAAGAAATATTGTACTGCGAGTATTTTGCAATGTAACAAGCTGATACTGGGCAGTTTCAATTCCATATGAAAGCAGCATTATTCCGAATAAAAGAACAGCGAGTATTATGTTAGATTTTTTCATAACTTAAAAGTTCTCCTTTGGATTTTATTAAAGGTGATGTGGTCTGTAAAACATAATCCTTGCCTTTTTGACACCATTCAAGCAAGGTTCTATTCTCCCTTCGGTTGAAAGCAAATCAGCACTGGTATCATGTCTGCCGCCATTATACCATGTCGTTCCGACATGGTGCCCCCGGCGGATGCACACGGTTCGCCATGGAAGATGTCCTCCTTGGCCGGACAGCGAACCGGTGCCGGTATCATATCCTGCGGATATTATACCATGTCCTCCGGACATGCTTTCCCTGCGGGGCTTGCACATGATTTGCCAGGGAAATGTCCTCCCTTCGGTCGGACGGCAAATCAGCGCAGGTATCATGTCTGTCGACAT
>ERZ808040.1032-NODE-1032-length-20501-cov-6.714356_pt1 | contig 20501 bp, 18 predicted proteins | sample MGYA00380191_ERZ808040 | MGnify/ENA primary metagenome ERZ808040 (study PRJEB31490, sample SAMN06133395) | mouse gut metagenome | isolation source: J6 | host: mice | place: China: Chengdu | collected 2015-05 ...
CCGGGTTCCGCCTGGAGGTGGGGGAGGTCAGCGAGAAGCTGGGCCGGGGCCGCCACACCACCCGCCATGTGGAGCTGTTCCCGGTGGCGGGCGGGCTGGTGGCGGACACGCCGGGGTTTTCCTCCTTCGACGTGGAGGAGATGGAGGCCATCCCAAAGGAGAAGCTGGCCGCCGCCTTCCGGGAGTTTGCCCCCTACCTGGGCGCCTGCCGCTTCCAGGGCTGCGCCCATGTGAAGGAGAAGGGCTGCGCCGTGCGGGAGGCGGTGGAGGCGGGGGAGATCGCCCCCAGCCGCCACAAAAGCTATGTCCGGCTGTATGAGCAGGCCAGGGAGATCCCCGAGTGGGAGACGGCAAAACATAAATAATTTCGAGAACTTTCAAAAGAAAACGAACAGGACAGCCCCCTTTCACATATGCTGGATTATCATCCGGCGGCGAGAGAGGGGGTTGTTTTCATGCGAGTCGTGGTTGTGAAGTTTCCCAAGGCGCTGTGCGGCCTGATGCGCAGGATCTTTCACATGGAGTGAATGAATGACATATCGGGGCGGGACCTCTCATATATTGGGCACAGAATACGTGTAAGGGAGAGGAAGCCTATGGATATGGAGCTAAAGCGCGTTGCGCTGGAGGGATACCGCTGTACGGCGCGGGTCATGTTCTCCCAGGAGGAGACCCTGGAGAGCATTGTGCCCGACGCCTGCCCGGACATCGCCCGGATCGTGTCCGCCTCCGGCAAGGTGTTTCTCAAGGACAAGGAGCTGGGGGAGGGCACTCTGCGCCTGAGCGGCACGGCCAGGGTGACGGTGCTGTACATACCCGAGGGAGAGGAGCTGCCCCGGTCGCTGGAGGTGTCCATCCCCTTCCAGTGCGTCCGGGACGACCCCCAGTTCCACGCCGGCTGCCCGGTGCTGGCGGACCTCCAGGCCCCCAGGGCGGACGCCCGCACCGTCAACCCCCGGAAGATGCTGGTGCGGGTGGGGCTGAGCGTGTGGGCGGCGGCCTACGAGCGGGAGCGGCGGGAGCTGTCCGCCGACCTGTGCGGCGGCGAGGGGGAGGGGCTGCAAAAGCTCATCGTCCCTCGGAAGTGCTGCGTCATCCCGGAGGTGGCGGAAAAGCCCTTCACCTTCTCCGATGTGCTGCGGCCCCCCGCCTCCCGCCCGGAGCTGGAGGAGCTGCTGCTGTGCCGGGCGGAGCTGGGGACGGCGGACGCCAAGTTCATCGGCAAGAAGCTGGTGCTCAAGGGGGACGTGCAGCTCTCGGCGGTGTACCGCTCCGGGGAGGACGTGTGCCAGGCCCGGTTTGAGCTGCCCTATTCTCAAATTTTGGACATCGGGGAGCTGCCCGACGAGGGGGAGCCGGAGGTGACGGTGGCGCTGAAAAGCGCGGACTGCCGGGCCAGGGAGGGCGAGCTGGAGGTGACGTTGGAGCTGCTGGCCCAGGCGGCGGTGTGGGAGCGCCGGAGCGTGGAGCTCATCGGCGACGCTTACTGCGTGGGGAAGCCCATCGACGTGGAGCGCGCCCCCGTCCGGCTGTGCACCCTGGCGGAGCAGTCCGCCCGGCGGGAGATGGGCCGGAAGCTGTGCGAGTCGGGTATCCCGGCCAAGCAGGTGCTGGATTGCGCCGCCACGGTCTCCTCCCTGGCGGGGGCGCCGGCGGAGGGCGGCATGGAGTTCACCGCCCAGGTGAACGCCGCCGTTTTGTACCTCAGCGAGGACGACGCCCTGTGCGGGGTGGAGACGGAGATCCCTGTGACCTGCCGGGTGGATGTGCCCGAGGGGTGCCAGTGCGCCTGCCGCTGCCGGACGGTGGGGGAGGCCACCGCCGTCCCCGTCACCGGCGGGCTGGAGGTGCGCTTTGAGGCGGAGTTTGGCTGGACCATCACCCGAGACGAGCAGGTGGCCTGCGTCACCGACGTGAAGCCAGGCTCGGCGCAGGACAGCGGGCCGCGCCCGTCGGTGGTCATCCGCCGGGTGGAGCGGGGGGAGGCCCTGTGGGACATCGCCAAGTCCTGCGGCTCCACCGTGGACGACATCCGCTGCGCCAACACCCTGGCCGGCGAGGAGGCGGAGGCGGGTACGCTGCTGCTCATCCCGGCCAGGAGGAATTAAAGCGAAATTGGGGCGGCGTGGACAAATTCCACGCCGCCCTGTCATATTCCGGGACGGGACCCCATACAAATGAGATTGAGTATGCGTGAGGAGGGTTCAGCTTTGGAAAACAAACTGTATGAGGATATCGCCCAGCGCACCCAGGGAGATATCTATATTGGGGTAGTGGGTCCCGTCCGCACCGGAAAGTCCACCTTCATCAAGCGGTTCATGGAGACTCTGGTGCTGCCCAAAATTGAGAACGGCTTCCTCCGGGACCGGGCCCGGGATGAGCTGCCTCAGAGCGGCTCCGGCCGGGTGGTGATGACCGCCGAGCCCAAGTTTGTCCCCGAGGACGCGGTGGAGATGACCATGGACGACGGCGGGGTGTTCTCCGTGCGGCTCATCGACTGTGTGGGCTACATGGTGCCCAGCGCCCTGGGCCAGATGGACGGCGAACAGCCCCGGATGGTCACCACCCCCTGGTTTGACCACGAGATCCCCATGACCCAGGCGGCGGAGTACGGCACCCAGAAGGTCATTACCGACCACTCCACCATCGGCATCGTGGTCACCACCGACGGCTCGGTCACTGACATCCCCCGGGAGGACTACCTGGAGGCGGAGGAGCGGGTCATCAGCGAGCTGAAGGGGCTGGGCAAGCCCTTCATGGTGCTGCTCAACTCCGCCCAGCCCTACGGCGAGCGGGCCCAGACCCTTCAGGCGGACATTGCGGAGCGGTATGACGTGACCTGTCTGGCCGCCAACTGCCTCACGCTGGACGAGGGGGCGGTGAGCGAGATCATCCGGGCGGTGCTCCACGAGTTCCCGCTGAAGCAGATGGACCTGTTCCTCCCCCCCTGGGTGGATGTGCTGCCCTTCGACCACCCCATCAAAAGCGGGCTGTACGCCATGATCCGGGAGGAGACCGCCGGCCTCATGCGCCTGCGGGACGCGGAGGGCGCGGTACTGGCCATGGGGGACCGGGAAGAGGTGAGCTCCGCCGTGCTGGACCGGATGGACATGGGCAGCGGAGTGGTCACCGCCACGCTGGAGCTCCCCCGGAGCCTGTTCTATTCCACGGTGTCCGAGCGGTGCGGGCTGGAGATCCGGGACGACGGCGACCTCATCGACCAGCTCACCCAGATGGCCGCCATGAAGCGCAGCTATGAGAAGGTGGAGGGGGCGCTGGCCCAGGTGGCCGCCACAGGGTACGGGATCGTCATGCCCGACCCGGACGAGATGACGCTGGAGGAGCCGGAAATCGTCAAGCAGGGGGGCCGGTATGGCGTGCGGCTGAAGGCGTCCGCGCCGTCCATCCACATGATGCGGGCGGATATCCGGGCGGAGGTGTCCCCCATCATGGGCACCGAGAAGCAGTCGGAGGAGATGGTGGACTACCTGCTGAGGCAGTTCGAGGGGGACACGGGGAAAATCTGGGACTCCAACATCTTTGGTCGGTCCTTCCACGAGCTGGTGGGGGAGGACCTGAACGGCAAGCTGAAGCGGATGCCGGAGGAGGCCAGGGAGAAGCTGCGGGAGACCCTCCAGCGGATCATCAACGAGGGGTCCGGGGGGTTGATCTGCATCATTTTATGAGGAGGCGGGCGGGGCATGAGCGGTGTGCCCCGCCCGAAATTTTCTGGAAAAAATTTGGGTTTTCCCCTTGACAATCATATCCGCGTCTGATACACTGTAACCATAACAAGGGCAAACCCGGCGAAAGCCGGCGGCGCAAAACTACAGGGCCTCGCTTGCGGGTGTGGCAGCCAGTTGCAGACGGTTCCGTTTTCCGTCTTTCATTTGGCCTGTTAGGGTTGCGCCTAGGCGCAACCCTTTTCTTGTGGAACACAAGAAAAGAATGACCCTGCCAGCGGGAAAGGAGGAGGTGCGGTGACGCCACTGGGCCAGTCTGTTTTGTCGATTTTCTGAAAAGAGCAAACCATCCGAAAGGGTGGGACGCAAAGACATGGGGCTAAGGCGGAGACGCTATGCCTGCCAGTCCGCCAGAATTTCATTTACCTTGAAAACTGAAAAAGGAGAATGAAATTATGGCAAAGAAGTTTTTCCCCAAGGCCCTGTCCGTGGGTCTGTCCCTGGCGCTGTGCGCGGGTATGGTCGCGCCCGCGTTTGCGGCGGCAGTGGCGTTCGATAAGGATTACCACGTTGGCGAGAACGGTGAGTTGCTGAGCCATAAGGAAGAGGTCGATGGCGAATTTGTTCAGAGCTATGACTACTATTTGGCCGGCGATGTGGAACTGGATAAAACCCTGATAATCAAGGACGGTGCGAACGCTTCCATTGATCTGAATGGTCACGAGCTGGCCCTTAATAAGGGCCAGCAGGTCAATACGGAAACCGGTGCGGTTACCGGAAACGAAAAGACTGGCAGCGTTATCAGCGTGAAGGGCGAGAACACCAGCCTGACCGTAACCGACAACAGCGACGAGAAGAGCGGCACGATCACCGGCGGCTATGTTAAGCCTCAGTATGGCGAAGGCTATGGCGGCGGTATCAAAGTGGATGACGGTGCCTCCCTTGATTTCCAGGGCGGCACGATTACCAACAATGCGGCCAACAATGGCGGCGGTATTTATGTGGGCAAGGGCACAGCCACAATGAGCGGTGACGCGAAGATTGACGGCAACCTTGCCGGACACAATGGCGGCGGCGTTTATGTGAACGCTCAAGGGGCCTACATGTCCGGTAGCAGCGCCCAGTTCACCATGAACGGCGGCACCATTTCCAACAATACCGCCAGCGGGACCGATGCGTATGGCAATATTGTTGGCGGTGGCGGCGGAATTGGAGCTGTCCTCTATAACGAGGCCGAGGCCACGAATTATAACACCATTGAAGTCAACGGCGGCACCATCACCGGCAATCGGGCCGAGGTGAATGGCGCTGGCATCTATGGCAGCAATGTCAAGGTTTCCGTAAAGGACCGCCTTGACGAGAATGGTGAATCCGTAAAAAGTGTCATTTCGAACAATACCGCTGCGGCCATTCAAGGAACCGGTACACGGCAGAACGGTGGCGGCATCTATCTCAATGGCAATAAAGGGAAAGTCGAAGTGAGCAACACCACGATTTCCGGCAACGATGCGACCTGGGGCGGCGGTATCTATGTGCAGAATAAGGCCGAACTCAAGTTGAATGGCAGCGAGGTCTCTGAGAATACGGCCAATGTGGGCGGCGGCATTTTTGCTTCCAACTCAACCGCCACGATCGGAAAGACCAGCAAAGTGTTCGACAATACTGCAGAGACTCACAGCGACGACGTGTATAGCAACGGCACGAAGCTGACGCTGTATATTGTAGACGGGATGAATGCCACGTTGGGAGAGGACGGCAAGCCTATCACTGGCTGGTATAAGGATGGCAGTACCCGTTGGGGTGACGGGTATAATGAGCTGGACCTCCCGTTTAAGCCGGGCACAGTTTATTCGAGCGGAATTTTCTGCTTGAAGGCTGCTCACGATGAGTATTTTGATGTGGTCTACACCGATGGCGCGGACGGGACTCTGTTTGCGGACCAGAAGTACGAGGTAGAGAATGAGAATTCCGTTCCTGTGTTCAGCGGTGAAATCCCCTCCCGCCCCGGCTACACCTTCGCGGGCTGGCTGGTGGACGGCGAGAACTTTGACCCCGCCACCGGCACCGTCACCGGCACCCTGACTCTGGTGGCCGCTTGGACCCGGAACCCCACGGTTGCGGACCCCGAGACCCCCGATCTCCCCGACGACACCGGCGAGACCGAGATCGACGACCAGGCCATCCCTCTGGCCGCGGGCCCTGTGACCCGTGCGGAGTTCATCGACTACCTGTGGCGCCACGAGGGTGAGCCCGCCAGCGACGGCGTGTGCACCTTCACCGACGTGCCCGAGGACCACCAGTTTGTTCTGGCCCTGGCCTGGGCGGAGCAGAACGGCATTGCCGAGGCGTACCTTGGCGCCGAGGGCCACGAGGACGGCACCTTTGAGCCCGACGAGCTGGTCACCGTGGGCGACGTGCGGGAGTTCCTGGGCAACTTCGCCCGGGTGTTCGGCGGCAACGCCGTGGACGTGGCCGACCTGACCACTCTCACCGGCAGCGATGACGAGGCCGTGCTCAACTGCGACCAGGTTATTGCCGAGTTCTTCGGCGAGGAGTACACCCCCGCCAACACCAAGAATGACGAGCTGGACATCGCGGCCTGAGCCGGACGATTTCAGTAAAAATGCGCGAAAAACGCCCCGGGGATTTTTCCCCGGGGCGTTCTTTATGGGTCCGGCGGGAAGGCCAGCGCCTCCAGCCCCGCCCGGTCCAGCACCGTGACGGAGCGGTAGGCCAGCGCCGTCAGCCCTAGGGCGGACAGCTCCCCCAGCACCCGGCTCACCGTCACCCGGGACAGACCCACCGCCTGGCCGATGCCCTCGTGGGTGGCCTTCAGGGGGCCGCCGGAGCCCTGGGCCAGCAGCCACCGGGCTACCCGCTGCCGGGCGGGCAGGGCGGAGGACTCCACATGGGCTGACAGCATGCGCACCGTCCGCGCCAGATACTGGAGCATGGGCAGGGCCAGCTCCGGGTGGCGCTGGAAGGCGGCGTCCAGCTGGGCCCGGTTCACGGACAGAATGAGGCAGTCCTCCAGCGCCATGGCGGAGGTCACCCGGGGGCAGCCGTCGAAGAAGGACGCCTCCCCCATCAGTCCCCCGGCCCGGTGGACCGCCAGCACCCGCTCCTCCCCGTCCCCGGTGCTGATAAAGCTGCGCGCCGAGCCGGAGATCAGGTAGTAGAAGCAGTCCGGACGGGCGCCCTGGAGGTAGATCAGCTGCCCCGCCCGGTATTTCCTGGGGCTGCGCCCCTCGGCCAAAAGATCCCAGGACGCCATAGTGTCACCTCCCGGCGCTGGATTTTATCCGGGATATTGTATCACGCTTTACATTTTCCCGGCAGAAGTTCTGTCATAATAAGTGCACAATATTTTTGAAGGAGGGGTTTTCATGGCCATGACCATGACCCAGAAGATTCTGGCCCGCTCCGCCGGACTGGACCGGGTGGAGGCGGGACAGCTCATTGAGGGGAAGCTGGACCTGGTGCTGGGCAACGACATCACCACCCCGGTGGCCATCACGGAGTTCAAAAAGGCGGGGCTGTCCGCGGTGTTCGACCGGGACAAGATCGCCATTGTGCTGGACCATTCCACTCCCTGCAAGGACATCAAATCCGCCCAGCTGTGCGCCGCCTGCCGGGAGTTCGCCAAGGAACACGCCGTCACCCACTTCTACGACGTGGGGCGGATGGGCATCGAGCATGCCCTGCTGCCGGAACAGGGCCTCACCGCCCCCGGCGAGGTCATCATCGGCGCCGACTCCCACACCTGTACCTATGGGGCCCTGGGAGCCTTCTCCACCGGGGTGGGCTCCACCGACATGGCGGCGGGTATGGCCACGGGGCTGGCCTGGTTCAAGGTGCCCTCCGCCATCAGGGTGAACCTGACGGGCAGGCTGGGCCCCTATGTCAGCGGCAAGGACGTGATCCTCCACCTCATCGGTATGATCGGGGTGGACGGGGCGCTGTACCAGTCCCTGGAGTTCGCCGGGGAGGGGGTTGCCGCTTTGGAGATGGACGACCGCTTCACCATCTGCAACATGGCCATTGAGGCCGGGGCCAAGAACGGCATCTTCCCGGTGGATGAAAAGACGCTGGACTACTTGAAGGGCCGGGTAAACCGGGAATTCACCGCCTTTGAGGCGGATTCGGACGCCCAGTATACCCAGGAACTCACCATCGACCTGTCCGCCCTGCGGCCCACTGTGGCCTTCCCCCACCTGCCCTCCAACACGAAACCGGTGGACGAGGCGGCGGGCAAGCCCATCCAGCAGGTGGTCATCGGGTCGTGCACCAACGGGCGGCTGAAGGACCTGCGGGAGGCCGCGGCGGTCCTCCGGGGCCGGAAGGTGGCGGACGGGGTGCGGTGCATCGTCATCCCCGCCACCCAGCAGATCTACCTGGACGCCATGGCGGAGGGGCTGGTGGCCGATTTCATCCAGGCGGGCGCGGTGGTGTCCACCCCCACCTGCGGGCCCTGCCTGGGGGGGCACATGGGGGTGCTCAGCGACGGCGAGTGGGCCATTTCCACCACCAACCGGAACTTTGTGGGCCGCATGGGCCCCACCAGCTCCATGATCATTCTGGCCAGCCCCGCCGTGGCGGCGGCGTCCGCGGTGACGGGCGTGGTCACGGATCCCGCCGGCCTCTGAAACACGCTTTGTTCCTTTTTCTCGAGAGAAAAAGGAACCGAAAAAGAGCTTTAAACTGCTTGAATGGATAGTTATATTATCAATGCCTGCTCATTTCACAGAAAACTTCTATCATTTTTGTAGAAATAGTTTAAAGTCTTTCTTTTTGCTTCTTTTTCTTTCCTCAGAAAGAAAAAGAAGGCCCTTGACCTTACATGAAGGAGGACACCTCATGAAAATTTATAAATACGGCGACAACGTGGACACCGACGTCATCATCCCCGCCCGGTACCTGAACAATCCGGACGAGAAGTCCCTGGCGGCCCACTGCATGGAGGACATCGACGCCGGCTTCGCCTCTGCCGTGGAAGCGGGGGACATCATTGTCGGCGGGAGCAACTTCGGCTGCGGCTCCAGCCGGGAGCACGCCCCCCTGGCCATCAAGGCCTGCGGGGTGAAGTGCGTCATCGCCAGGAGCTTTGCCCGCATCTTCTACCGCAACGCCATCAACATCGGCTTTCCCATCCTGGAATGCCCCGAGGCGGTGGACGGCATCGGCGCCGGGGACGCGGTGCGCGTGGACTTCCGGAGCGGCGCCATCGTCAACGAGACGACGGGGAAAACGTTCCAGGCCGCGCCCTTCCCGGAGTTTGTCAACGGCATCATTGAGCATGGGGGCCTGCTGAACTCCCTGAAAGCGCGGGGGGTGGCGAAATGAATTACAAGATTGCCCTGATCCGGGGGGACGGCATCGGCCCGGAGATCGTCAACGAGACAGTGAAGGTCGTCGACAGGGTGGGGGAGAGGTTCGGCCACACCTTTGAATATGTGGATGTGCTGATGGGGGGCTGCGCCACCGACGCGGTGGGGGTGAGCTACCCCGAGGGCACGGCGGAGCTGTGCAAAAGCTGCGACGCGGTGCTGCTGGGGGCGGTGGGCGGCCCCAAATGGGGCAGCGACAAGCCCGCCGGGCAGCGCCCGGAGACTGCTCTGCTGGCCATCCGGAAGGATCTGGGGCTGTACGCCAACCTGCGCCCCGCCGCCCTGCGGCCCGCCCTGGCGGACGCCTGCCCGCTGAAAAAGGAGACGGCGGAGCGCGGCATCGACCTGCTGATGGTGCGGGAGCTCACCGGCGGCATCTACTTCGGCAAGCGGGACAAGTATCAGACCGAAGACCGGGGGATGGAGGCCACCGACCTGATGGCCTACTCCGAGAAGGAGATCGAGCGCATCGGCCGCCGGGCCTTTGAGATGGCCCGCCTGCGGCGGAAAAAGGTGTCCAGCGTGGACAAGGCCAACGTGCTGGAGACCTCCCGGCTGTGGCGGTCCGTCATGCACCGCCTGGCGGAAGAGTATTCCGACGTGGCCTATGAGGACGTGCTGGTGGACAACTGCGCCATGCAGCTGGTGCGGGACCCGGGGCAGTTCGACGTGGTGGTGACGGAGAATATGTTCGGGGACATCCTGTCCGACGAGGCGTCCATGATTACCGGCTCCATCGGGCTGCTGCCCTCCGCCTCCATGGGGGACGGGGCCCCGGCGCTGTACGAGCCCATCCACGGCTCCGCCCCGGACATCGCGGGCCAGGACAAGGCCAACCCCATCGCCACCATCCTGTCCGCCGCCATGATGTTCCGCTACTCCTTCCACCTGGCCGCCGAGGCGGACGCCATTGAGGCGGCGGTGGACAAGGCGCTGGCGGACGGCTGGCGCACCGCCGACATCGCCCGGGCGGGGGAGGCCGCCGTCGGGACCAGGCGGATGGGCGAGGTCATCCGCGGGAATATTTGAGCAAACGGCCGGGACGGAGACGTTCCGGCCGTTCCATTGTCTCCTTGCAATGAGCGGCGTCCCGTGATAAAATAGATGATATAAGGGGCAATCAAGATGAGAAGTGATATTTTGAACTATTTGCGGGGGGAGCTCCGGCGCCGCTGTGAGCGGCCCTCCAATCAATTCGGGATGGGCGTATACGATCATATTGAGGCAGTGGTCAAAAACGGGGCTTTTTTGGCGGAGCGGTACGGGGCGGACAAAGAGGTCGTGATGATTGCGGCATGGCTCCACGATATTGCGTCTGTCACTGATTACAGCCTGTATCCCGGCCACCACATCCACGGGGCGGAGATGGCCCAGGGCATCCTGTCCCAATGGGACTATGAGCCGGAAAAGATCGCGCTGGTGCAAAGCTGCATCCGCAGCCACCGGGGTAGCGTGCCCCTGGACCGGGAGAGTGTGGAGGAGCTGTGCGTGGCGGACGCGGACGCGGTCTCCCATTTTGACAGCCTGCCCAGCCTGCTGTATCTGGCCTACCGGGAGCGGGGCATGGAGTTTGAGGAAGGGAAGAAATTCGTGAAGGAAAAGCTGGAGCGGAGCTTTCAAAAGCTGTCGCCCCGGAGCAGGGAGCTCTATCGAAACAAATACCGGCGGGTCATGGATATACTGAACGGATAGAGAGAAGGGGAGAGAGGACATGGTTTTAGCCATCGACATCGGCAACATCCGCACCACCATCGCCCTGTTCACGGAGGAGGGGGCGCTGTCCTTCCAGTCGGAGCTGGAGACCGACGCCAAAATGACCGACGACCGCTGCGCCATCGACCTGATGGGGGTGTTCGCCCTCTACCGGGCGGAGCTGGGCGGGGTGGACGGAGCCATTTTGTCCAGCGTGGTGCCCCCCATCACCGGGGCCTACGTCCGCACCCTACGGCGGCTCACCGGCAAGCCCCCCCTGGTGGTGGGCCCGGGGCTGAAGACGGGCCTCAACATCAAGGCGGAGATTCACAACCAGCTGGGCAGCGACATCGTGGCCTCCTGCGTGGCCGCCGCCGCCCTCTATCCCGCCCCGGCCATCGTCATCAACTCCCGCACCGCCGTCACCTTCTCCTACCTGAGCGCCGGCGCCTTTGAGGGCTGCGCCATCATGCCCGGGGTGGACATCGCCCTGGAGGCCCTGTCCCGGAACGGGGCCCAGCTGCCCCAGATCTCCATGGCCCGGGTGGACACCCCCCTGGGGCGCAACACGGTGGACTCCATGCGGGCGGGGGTGCTGTACGGCTACAGCGGGGCCTTTGACCGGGTGATCGAGTCCCTGGAGGAGGCCGCCGGGGCCAGAGCCGCCGCGGTGGTGGCCACGGGGGGGCGCACGCCCTCCCTCTACCGGCTGTGCCGCCGGGAGATCAAATACGACCACGACCTGCTGGTGAAGGGGCTGTACCACCTCTACCGCAGGAACATCCGGCATTGAACGGAAAGGAAGGAATCGCACAATGAATACGAAAAAATGGATGGCAATGCTTCTGAGCGGGGCCCTGGCCCTGTGCCTGCTGGCCGGCTGCGGCGGGGAGACGCCTCCCGCCGCCTCCCCGGAGGCCTCGCCGGAGGCATCTCCGGCGGAGACGGCGGACCCCGCCCTGGGGGATGCCGCCGCCCTGGGCTCCATGGCCTCCTTCACGGCGGGCAGCCTGGACGGCGGCGTGTTCACCCAGGACGACATCGCCGCCAAGGACATGACGGTGGTGAATTTCTGGTCCGTCACCTGCCGCCCCTGCGTGGCCGAGATGCCCGACCTGGCGGCGTTTGAGCGTGTTCTGCCGGACAATGTACAGCTCATCACCGTCTGCCTGGACGCGGGTGAAGATGGGCAGGACGCCCGGCCGATCCTGGAGGACGCCGGATACGGCGGCGTCACCCTGATTTCCGGCGACGGCGACCTGGCTGCGCTGTGCTACAACATTATGGCCGTCCCCACCACGGTATTTGTGGACAGCGGCGGCAGGCTGGTGGGGGACGCCATGGTGGGCGGCGGCCATAAGGATCTGTCCGCCGTCTATCTGGCGGCGCTGAACGACGCCCTGGAGGCGGTGGGAAAGGACGCGGTGAGCCTTGAGGCGGAGTGACGGGGCCCGCATACGCATACTCCGGGGGGCGGCGGCGGCGCTGGGGCTGGCGTTTCTGATCGCCGGCCTCCTGCGGCAGGAGCACCTGGAGGTGCTGCAAAAGGCGGTGAGGGTGTGCCTGGAATGCATCGGAATCGGGTGAAGGGAAGGCGGCCGTCCTTCCAGCGGGCCGTGCAGCTGGCCTGCGCCGCCCTGTTCAACGGCTACGCCGCGGGCTTCGGCAAAGGGAGGATCTTCACCGGCCCCACCAAGATGGTGTGCGTGCCGGTGCTCAACTGCTACTCCTGCCCGGGGGCGCTGGGCGCCTGCCCCGTCGGGGCGCTCCAGACCGCCCTGGGGGCCCGGCACCACTTCCCCTTCTATGTGCTGGGCACGCTGATGCTGTTCGGCGTGGCGCTGGGCCGGGCAGTGTGCGGCCTGATGTGCCCCTTCGGGCTGGTGCAGGATCTGCTCCACAAAATCCCCGTGCCCAAGCGGAAGGTGCCCGGGCGGATCGACCGCCCCGCCCGGTATGTGAAATACGGGGTGCTGGCCCTGCTGGCGGCGGGCCTGCCCGCCCTGCTGGGGGCCGGGGGCGGCGTGGCGGACCCGCTGTTCTGCAAGTACCTGTGCCCCGCCGGAACCCTGGAGGGCGGCATCCCCCTGCTGCTGGCCAACCCCTCCCTGCGGCAGGCGGCGGGCCTGCTGTTCGGCTGGAAAACCCTGGTGCTCATCGCCGTTCTGGCCCTGTCCACAGCGGTCCACCGGCCCTTCTGCAAGTACCTGTGCCCCCTGGGGGCGTTCTACGCCCTGTTCAACCGCTTCAGCTTCTACCAGCTGCGCCTGGACGGGGACAAGTGCGTCCACTGCGGCCGGTGTGAGCAGGCCTGCCCCATGGATGTGGAGGTCACAAAAGACATCCGGAGCCCCGAGTGCATCCGCTGCGGGAAATGCAGGGCCGTCTGCCCCGCCGGGGCCATTTCCTCCGGCTTTGCCCGGGGCGGGGACAGGGCCGGCGGGCGGGAGCCGGGCCAAAACTCCTGAAATCCGCTCTTGTTTTTGCGGGAGGAATGGCATATAATATCATGGTTTCAAGCCTGCGAGGGGAGGACGGCCTATGGACACGCGGCCCATCGGTGTATTTGACTCCGGCCTGGGAGGGCTCACCGCCCTGCGGGAGCTGGCCCGGCTCATGCCGGAGGAGGATCTGGTCTACTTCGGCGACACGGGCCGGGTCCCCTACGGCAACCGCTCCAGGGATATCCTGGTGAAGTACGCCCGGCAGGACATGGCGTTCCTGCGCACGTTCGATCCCAAAGCCATCGTCATCGCCTGCGGCACCGTGTCCACCACGGCGCTGGATGTGCTCCGGCAGGAAAACGACATCCCCATGTTCGGCGTGGTGGAGCCCGCCGCCTTTGCCGCCGCCCACGTGACGGCAAACGGCCGGGTGGGGCTGATCGGCACCAAGGCCTCCATCGGCTCCGGGGCCTACGAGCGGGCGCTGGGCGCTCTGCGCCCCGGCGTGGAGATCACCGCCCGGGCCTGTCCGCTGCTGGTCCCCCTGGTAGAGAACGGACGGTTCCGGCCGGGCGACCTTGTGGCGGAGACGGTGGCCGCCGAGTACCTGGCCCCCGTCAAGGCGGCGGGGGTGGACACCCTGATCCTGGGCTGCACCCACTATCCGCTGATGAAGCCCATCATCGGAACGTACATGGGCCCCGGCGTGACCCTGGTGGACGTGGGGGAGCAGTGCGCCCGGTGGGTGAAAAAACAGCTGGAGTGGGACGGCCTGCGCAACGAGCGGCCCGGGGCTGGGCGGCACCGCTACTATGTCAGCGACAGCACCGGGGATTTCTCCGCCCTGGCCTCCATTTTCCTGGGGGAGGACGTGACGGGCGGGGTGGAGCAGATCGACATTACAGCCTATTGAGCAAGATCCACGCCCCGCCCGGAGCCGGCGGGGCTGATAGAGAGGAACGCCATGACTGACAATGTGATTATATCCATAAAGGGCAAGCAGCTGTACGCCGAGGGAAGCCCCGACGAGATGGAGCTGGTCACCTCCGGCACCCTGCTCTGGGACGACCAGGGGGGGTGCACCGTGTCCTATCAGGAGAGCGAGCTCACCGGTCTGGAGGGCACCACCACCCGCCTGCACATCCACGGGCGGCGGGTGACCCTTCTGCGGGAGGGGAGCATCAACTCCCAGATGGTGTTTGAGGAGGGGCGGCGGCACCTGTCCATGTACGAGACGCCCTACGGCGAGCTGTCCATCGGCGTGAGCACCAGGCGGATGCGCTCCACCCTGGACGAGGCGGGGGGCGATCTGGAGATCGACTACGCCATTGAGATTGACAACCTGGTGGCGGGGCAGAACCTGTTCCGCATGAACGTGAAGAAAAATCCCACCCTGCGGCAGTGAGTTCCTTTATTCCCGCGAAAATTTGCCTCGCCTGACGGGGAAATCCCTCGGCCACCCGGCGGCTTCGGCTGTGAATACAGGTTCTTGATTCGTCTCTAACGCACCACGTAAATTTAAGTTTCCGCTCGGTGACGGTACGGCTTTGCCCCTGGAATGGGGTTCTGCGGGGCGGGATGTTGAAGAAAGGGAGTTTTTACCATGGCAAATCTGATCCAGGAAGCCCGGGAGCAGGTGGTTCAGCTGACCCAGGCCGCCTATGAGAAGGCCGCCGCCCAGGGGCTGCTTCCGGCGGGGCAGGCCATTCCGAGCACCGTGGAGGTGCCCAAGGACAGCAAAAACGGAGACTTTGCGTCCTCCTTCGCCATGGCGGGAGCCAAGGCCCTCCACATGGCCCCCCGGCAGATCGCCCAGATCATTCTGGACCACCTGGAGCTGGAGGGGACCCTGTTCCAGCGGGCGGAGATTGCCGGACCCGGCTTTCTCAACTTCTTTTACGCCCCCGGCTGGTACGGCGCCGTGCTGTCCGCCGTGGAGGCGGACCGGTCGGGCTATGGGTCCTGCGGAGAGGGGGCGGGCCGGAAGGTGATGGTGGAGTTTGTGTCCGCCAACCCCACCGGCCCCATGCACATGGGCAACGCCCGGGGCGGCGTGCTGGGGGACACCCTGGCCAACGTGCTGGCGCGGGCGGGCTGGAACGCCTGGAAGGAGTTCTACGTCAACGACGCGGGCAACCAGATCCACAAATTTGCCATGTCCATCCACGCCCGGTATATGCAGCTGCTGCCGGGGGGAGAGGACTATCCCTTCCCGCAGGACGGATACCAGGGCGATGACATCCGGGAGCTGGCCCAGGCGTTTTATGAGGCCCATGGGGACGCCTACCGGGACGCCCCGGAGGACAAGTGGCTGGCCGACATGAGCCGCTTCGGCCTGGAGCGCAACATCCCCAAGATGAAGGACGACCTGCGCAAGTACGGCATTGAGTACGACCAGTGGTTTTTTGAGTCGGAGCTCCACGAGTCGGGCTATGTGGCGGAGACGGTGGGGCTGCTGACGGAAAAGGGCTGGACCTATGAGAAGGAAGGGGCTCTTTGGCTGAACACCACCGAGCTGCTGAAGGAGAAATACGTCCGGGAGGGCAAGACCCGGGAGCAGGCGGACAAGCTGGACCTGAAGGACGACGTGCTGCGCCGGGCCAACGGGTTCTACACCTACTTCGCCGCCGATATCGCCTACCACCGCAACAAGTTTGAGAAGCGGGGCTTCGACAAGGTGATCAACGTGTGGGGTGCGGACCACCACGGCCATGTGGCCCGGCTCCAGGCGGCGCTGGACGGGCTGGGGCTGGACGGCTCCCACCGGCTGGTGATCGTGCTGATGCAGCTGGTGAACCTGCTCCAGGACGGCAAGCCGGTGCGCATGTCCAAGCGGACGGGCAAGGCCATCGCCCTCCACGACCTGCTGGACGAGATCAGCGTGGACGCGGCCCGGTACTATTTCAACAACCGGGCCGCCACCAGCCCTCTGGATTTCGACCTGGACCTGGCGGTGCGGCAGGACAGCGACAACCCGGTGTACTATGTCCAGTACGCCCACGCCCGCATCTGCTCACTGATTGAGCGCATGAAGGAGGCTGGGGCCGAGGTCTGCCCTGCTCGGGAGGTGGACGCCCGCGTCCTCGCCCAGCCCGAGGAGCTGGCCCTGGTCAAGACGCTGGCCCAGTATCCGGAGGAGGTCCGGCTGGCGGCGCGGGACTACGATCCCAGCCGGATCAACCGCTATCTCACCGTTCTGGCGGGGGATTTCCACCGTTTCTACAACGCCTGCCGCTGTATGGTGGACGATCCCTGTCTCCAGGCCGCCCGCCTCAAGCTGGCGGACAGCGTCCGGCTGGTGCTGGCCAACGGTCTGGGTCTGCTGGGGGTCAACGCGCCTGAGAAGATGTAGCGGGAAGCGCGAAGCCGTCGTGAGCAGCGCGGATGGAGCGGAGCGAGGAGAAAAGCCCAAGGCCCGCGCAGCGGGACTGGGTTTTGTCCGAGACGGAGCGAAGCCGCGCGCCGCGAACAGGCGGAGCGTGACAGCCGGGAAGCGCGGAGCTGTTGTGAGCGGCGCGGATGGAGCGGGGCCCGGAATTTCCCGGAAAAATTTTTGCCCGGGCCTTGCAATCCACTGTAAACCGTGGTAAAATAGCCAAGTAATGTAGGGTTAGAAAGGAGTGAGGCGCGGGCCTCACTCCTTCTTTTGAGAGAAAGCGCGGAGAAGCGGACAGCGAGGAAGCTTGGAGCGGAGCGAAAGCAAAAGCCCAAGGCCCACGAAGTGGGGCTGGGTTTTGCTTGAGCCGAAGCGAAAGCGACCGAGCGTCCTGGCCGCTTCGCAGCGTGACAACTGAGAGGAAGCGCGGAGATAGCCGCGCATTGACAACACTGGAGAGGAGCCTCATCATGGCAAAGGTGACCGATGCGGTGGCCGGGCTGGCCCGTCCCATTGTGGAGCGGGCGGGCTGTACCCTGTGGGATGTGGAATATGTGAAGGAGGCTGGGGAGTGGTTTCTTCGGGTGTATATCGACCGGGAGGGCGGCGTGGACCTGGACTGCTGCGAGGCGGTGTCCCGCCCGCTGTCCGACGCCCTGGACGAGGCCGACCCGATCCCGGGCAGCTACACCTTTGAGGTGTCCTCCGCCGGCCTGGGCCGGGCGCTGAAGCGGCCCGAGCACTTCGCCCTGTGCATGGGGCGGCGGGTGGACCTGCGGCTCTACCGCCCGGTGGAGGGCGGCAAGGAGCGTACCGGCATCCTCACCGGCTATGAGGACGGGGCCGTGTCTGTGGACGGCGTCCGGTTTGAGAAGAAAGACGTGGCCCAGGTGCGGCTCCACGTCGAGTTTTGAAGGAGCTGAACGACAACATGGCTAAGAAAAAGATCGCCGCAAAAAGTACGGAGCTGGACGCCAAGGAATTTTTCGCCGCCATCTCCGATATTGAGAAGGAAAAGGGAATCCCCAAGAGCTATATGCTGGAGAAGATCACCCAGGCTCTGGTGGCCGCCTATAAAAAGGACCATGAGGGCATCACCGACAACGTGGTGGTGGACGCCAACGAGGAGCTGGGCTCGGTGCGCATGTTCGTCAAAAAGGACGTGGTGGAGGCGGTGGACAATCCCCACACCGAGATCAGCCTGGAGGATGCCCACAAGGCCCTGCCCCGGGCCCAGCTGGGCGATGTGCTGCGCATTGAGATCAAGCCCAAAAACTTTGGACGTATCGCCGCCCAGACCGCCCGCCAGGTGATTATCCAGGGGATGCGGGAGGCGGAGCGGGGGATGATCTTCGACGAGTTCTCCGCCAAGCAGCACGAGATCCTCACCGGCACCGTCACCCGGGTGGACGAGCGCAACGGCTCGGTGGCCATCCGGCTCACCTCCGGCTCCGAGTTCACCGACGCGTTCCTGTCCGCCGGCGAGCAGGTGAAGGACGAGGTCATCCGGGAGGGCGACCGGGTCCGGGTGTATGTGGTGGAGGTCCGTCAGGCCAACCGGGGCCCCCAGGTGCTCATTTCCCGCACCCACCCCGGACTGGTGAAGCGCCTGTTTGAGCTGGAGGTGCCGGAGATTTACGACGGCACGGTTCAGGTCATGTCCATCGCCCGGGAGGCGGGCAGCCGCACCAAGCTGGCCGTGTGGAGCGAGGACGAGAATGTGGACCCCATCGGCGCCTGCGTAGGCCCCCGGGGCCAGCGGGTGAACGCCGTGGTGGAGGAGCTGCGGGGCGAGAAGGTGGACATCATCAAGTGGTCGGAGGACCCCGGACAGTACGTGGCCGCCGCCCTGGCCCCCGCCGACGTGCTCAGCGTCATTGAGCTGGAGGAGGGCAAGAGCTGCCGGGTGGTGGTGCCCGACGACCAGCTGTCCCTGGCCATCGGCAAAGAGGGGCAGAACGCCCGGCTGGCCGCCCGGCTCACGGGCTATAAAATCGACATCCGCCCCGCCAGCGCCCCCGAGCCTCCCGAAGAGGCCGCGGAGGCCCCGGAGGAGCCGGATGAGGAGAATATCGAGGTAACCGGGGACTGAACCGTAGAGGCGGATATGATCCGCCCGTCCGAGGATGGACAGGTCCGCAAAAAACGTGGGCGGATGATATCCGCCCTTACCTGTGTGAAAGGGGGAGAACACCGTGCCGAAAAAAATACCCATGCGCCAATGCCTTGGCTGCCGGGAGATGAAGCCCAAGCCGGAGCTGATCCGGGTGGTGCGCTCCCCCGAGGGAGAATTGTCATTGGACTTCCGGGGGAAAAAGCCGGGCCGGGGGGCCTACCTCTGCCCGGACCCGGCCTGTCTGGCCCGGGCGAAAAAGAGCCGGGCCATTGAGCGGGCGCTGTCCGCCCCCATGCCGCCGGAGGTCTGGGACGCGCTGGAGGCGCAGATGAAGGCGGGTGACGGCGGTGACTGACAGTGCCCTGTCTCTGCTGGGGCTGGCCCTGCGGGGAAGAAATCTGGCTGTGGGAGAGGCGCCGGTGGAAGAGGCCTGCAAAACCCGCCGGGCCAGACTGGTGCTCACCGCCGCCGACGCGGCCCCGAACAGCGCGGACCGCGCCCGCCGCTGGGCGGAGAACGGGGGCATCCCATGGACGGCGGTTCCCTGGGACAGGGAAACCCTGGGGGGCGCCCTGGGGCGAAGCGCCTGCGCCATGGCGGCCCTCACCGACCAGGGGCTGGCGGAGGCGCTGGCGCGGAAGCTGGCGGACGCCGGCCTGCCGTGCCGCCCGCCGGCCGGCGGCCGGACGGAGGAGGCGCCGCGCCGGACCCGGCCCATGAAGAAAAAGAACGTGCGGGCTCGAAAGCCCGCTGTGCCTGAAACTTAGGAGGTGGCCTGTTTGAGCCTTGCGAAACTGAACGCCCGAGATGTGGCCAAAGACTTTGGGATGCAAGCCAAAGCCATTACCGCGATTCTGACCGAGCACACCGGGGACGCGGTGTCCCCCACCAAGATTCTGACGGATCGGGAGCTGTCCATTATTTTCGAGAGCCTGACCCAGCGCAATCAGGTAGACTCGATTGAGTCCATCTATTCCGATGTGTACCACGAGCCCAAGCAGGAGCAGGCGGCCGCCGCGCCCAAGGCGGAGCCCGCCAGGCCGGCCGCCCCCCGGCAGGAGGGCAAGCCCGCCCCCGCGCCGGCGCAGGACAAGGGGAACGCCCCGGCGGGCCAGAAGGAGCCGCCCAAGGCGGCGGCCTCCAGGCCCATGAGCCGCACGCCGGAGAAAAAGGTGGTGGACACCCGCAAGGGCGGCGGGGTGAACCTGGAGAAGTATGACCAGCGCCTGGAGGACCTGGCCCCCGACAAGGCCAACCGGATGCAGACCGGCAAGCAGAAGTTCCAGAACCGGAACAGCAAGAACCGGAGCCAGGGCTTCGGAAACAAGCGCAAGCAGGAGGAGCAGGACCGGATGCGCCGCCTCCAGCTGGAGATCGCCAAGAAGACCCCGCTGACCGTCAAGATCCCCGACGAGATCGGGGTGGGCGAGCTGGCCTCCCGGATGAAAAAGACCGGCGCGGAGGTGGTCAAGTGCCTGATCCGCAACGGCGTCATGGCCTCCCTGTCCGACATCATCGACTACGACACCGCCGCCCTGGTGGCCATGGAGCTGGGCTGCAAAGTCGAGAAGGAAGTCATCGTCACCATTGAGGAGCGGCTCATCGACACCGCCGAGGACAAAGAGGAGGACCTGGTCCCCCGGGCCCCGGTGGTGGTGGTCATGGGCCACGTGGACCACGGCAAGACCTCCCTGCTGGACTATATCCGCCACGCCAACGTGGTGAGCGGCGAGGCGGGCGGCATCACCCAGCACATCGGCGCCTACCAGGTGGAGGTGAACGGCAAGCCCATCACCTTCCTGG
>ERZ808040.1034-NODE-1034-length-20488-cov-4.891235_pt1 | contig 20488 bp, 17 predicted proteins | sample MGYA00380191_ERZ808040 | MGnify/ENA primary metagenome ERZ808040 (study PRJEB31490, sample SAMN06133395) | mouse gut metagenome | isolation source: J6 | host: mice | place: China: Chengdu | collected 2015-05 ...
TACAGCCTTCCCTCACTGCCCCATCCGGTTCCTTTAATGAGCAGGCTCGAAAGGCTTCGCCTTCCTCTTCTGCTCATCCCACCTGGTTCCTTTGAATGCGCAGGCTCGAAAGGCTTCGCCTTCCGAGCTCGCGTTGCTCGTCATAAGCACATTCATGCAGCCGCCCATGCAAGCATGGCAGCTGCATGAATGCACTTCTGACTCTGCTCATTCGCGCAAAAAAGGTTGAGATACAGCATCTCAACCTTTCCTGACTTCTTATTTAACGCCGTATTTTCTATTGAACTTCTCAATACGTCCATCGGCTCTGGCAGTTTTCTGCTGGCCGGTGTAGAATGAGTGGCACTTGGAACAAACTTCCACGTGAATCTCAGACTTTGTAGAACCAGTCACAAAAGTATTGCCGCAGTTGCAGGTTACGGTTGCCTGATAGTACTGGGGATGGATACCTTCTTTCATCTCTTTCACCTCTCTATAGTAAGTAATCGCATGCATGTTTTGTCTGTTCTCATCCGCACTGCTTATGGAACCACAAACAGCGGTATTATTGTAACACATGGATTTTCACCTTGCAAGTCCTATTTTAAATAAATTTGTTCTTTTTTACCATTTGCACAAATTCGTTATTGTTCCTCGTCTTGGCAAACATATCCAGGATACGGTCCGTGGCTTCGTCAGGCTTCAGGCCGTTCAATGCTTTCCTCATAACATTGATAGCCTCCAGCTCCTCGGTGTTCAACAGCAGGTCCTCTCTTCTGGTACTGGATTTGGACAAGTCAATGGCAGGGAAAATACGTTTCTCGGAAAGTTTACGATCCAGTACCAGTTCCATATTACCCGTACCTTTAAATTCTTCATAAATCACATCATCCATTTTGCTTCCGGTCTCCACAAGGGCTGTAGCCAGAACAGTAAGGCTCCCGCCTCCGCGCATATTTCTGGCCGCGCCGAAGAACCTCTTAGGCATATGCAGGGCAGCCGGGTCCAGGCCGCCGGAAAGTGTGCGCCCGCTGGGGGGCACCACCAGGTTATAGGCCCTGGTCAGGCGTGTGATGCTGTCAAGCAGGATCACCACATCCTTTTTATGCTCTACCAGGCGCTTTGCACGCTCAATCACCATCTCGGAAACCCTCTTATGGTGCTCCGGCAGTTCATCGAAAGTAGAATAGATCACTTCCACATTATCCCCTACGATGGCCTCCCGAATATCCGTTACTTCCTCGGGGCGCTCATCAATCAGCAGGATCAGCATATGCATATGGGGATTGGCGCGCAGAATGGACTTTGCCACCTCCTTGAGCAGTGTGGTCTTACCTGCCTTAGGCGGGGACACGATCATGCCTCTCTGTCCCTTTCCCACAGGACTGACCAGATCCATAGCCCTCATGGCTATACTGCAGCCGGGCGTCTCCAGCCGGATCCTCTCGTCCGGGAATACCGGCGTCATATCCTCAAAGTTTTTCCGTCTTGCGGATTCTTCAATGGTGTAACCGTTGATGGTCCGAATGAACAGCAGGGCACTGAACTTTTCCTGCTGTGTCTTTATTCTCTTATTTCCCCTTAAAATGTCGCCTGTCTTCAATCCAAAACGACGGATCTGGCTGGGCGCCACATAGACATCATTCTCTCCGGGCAGATAATTTTCGCAGCGGATAAAACCGTAACCGTCCGGCATGACCTCTAAAATACCGCTGGCTTCTTCGCCGCTGTCCAGCTCCTTGGGATAGTTCTTCTCGTCATATACTTCGTTGGTGCGGTTAGGCCGGGGCGCCTGCGCCGCATCCTGCCTGGGTGTACTGTCACTGCGCTGGGTACTGCTGGCCTCCGCACGGTAGCTGCTCTCACTGCGCACGCCCTGTGTCTGGGCCGCCTCCGGTTTTCTGGGCGCCGGACGGCGTGGGTTTTCACCCCTGGCCTCATTTTGGGGTTCGTTCTTTGGTTCGTTTTTAATTTCGTTCTTTGGTTCGCTTTTCGGCTCCCGCTTGGACTCCTCCAACTGCTTCAGTCTCTCGTCCTCTGCCAGCATAGTCTCCACCAACTCGGCTTTTTTCATGGTTGAAGTCCCCTTCAATCCTCGTACCTTTGCAAGCTCCTTCAACTGTACAAGCGCCAATGATTCGTATTTTTCTCTCATAAATTCCCTCCGATTTTAAAGCCGTAAAAACCATCCATAAAATGTATCGTCTTTTATTTCTTATGGTGGGGTACTGGCAAGATGTGTCATGGACGTGATTCCTTGACTTCATGATTGACGTATCATGCTCTTATGGACATTATAATACAAAATCATCAAAATAGGAAGCATTATTTTTCATTTTTCCTGCAAACAAGTCCTTGCGAACCGGTTCAAACTATTATATGATGATACCATAGTCCGAATGGATCCAGGCCTATGTTACAGCGGGCATTGTGCTGCGTCGCCCCTGCGCCGGGAGCCTGTGATATAAAAGGAAAACAAAATTATTTTCTAAAATATAAATAACAATATTTTTAAGAAGAAAGAGGAGCATCATGACAACAAACGAAAAGTCCCTTATAATGCACGAACAATGGAACGGCAAACTGGAGACCGTATCCAAAACCCCTGTCAAAACCCGTGAAGATCTGTCCATAGCATACACTCCGGGCGTGGCGGAACCCTGTAAAGAAATTGCCGCGGACAAGGAAGCGGCCTATAAATATACCATAAAAGCAAACACCGTAGCCGTTGTATCGGACGGAAGCGCCGTCCTGGGCCTGGGCAATATCGGCCCCCATGCCGCTATGCCTGTCATGGAGGGAAAGGCTGTCCTGTTTAAGGAATTTGGCGGGGTCAATGCTGTCCCCATCTGCCTGGACACCCAGGACACAGAAGAGATCATTAAGGCTGTCACCTGGCTGGCGCCCGCTTTCGGCGGCATTAACCTGGAGGATATCTCCGCCCCCCGCTGTTTTGAGATTGAGGAGCGGTTGAAAGCCACCCTGGATATCCCTGTGTTCCACGATGACCAGCACGGTACTGCCATCGTAGTCCTTGCAGGGATCATCAATGCACTGAAAGTCGTAAATAAGAAAAAGGAAGACTGCCGGGTCGTTGTAAACGGTGCGGGAAGCGCCGGTGTAGCAATCACCAATCTTCTCCTGACCTATGGCTTCCCCAATATCATCCTGTGCGATAAAGTTGGCATTGTATCCAAAGATACCGACGGATTGAACTGGATGCAGCAGAAAATGACAGAGGTGACGAACCTGGGCAACGAGACAGGGACTCTGGCCGATGCACTGAAAGGCGCCGACATCTTTGTAGGCGTATCCGCCTCCAATATTGTGACTTCTGAAATGGTAGCTTCCATGAACCGTGACGCGATCCTTTTTGCCATGGCAAATCCCATCCCCGAGATCATGCCGGATATCGCAAAAGCCGCCGGCGCAAGAGTGGTGGGAACCGGACGGAGCGATTTCCCCAATCAGGTGAATAATGTGGTGGCCTTCCCCGGTATTTTCAAAGGCGCACTGGAAGGACGCGCCACCCAGATCACGGAGGAAATGAAGCTGGCGGCTGCGGAAGCCATTGCCGGACTTGTGCCCGCCGACGCCTTAAACGAGGATAATATTATGCCCGAAGCCTTTGACCCCAAGGTGGCCGAACTGGTAGCCGAGGCTGTAAAGTCCCACATCCGATGAACTGGCATGGTAAACCATATTATTCCCTGGATGCATGGTGCAAAAACACACTGCACCACAAATGTTACAAAATAGCCCTGAATGCCCACATGACCTGCCCTAACCGGGACGGCTCCATAGGCAGTCGGGGTTGTATTTTCTGTAGTGCCGGAGGAAGCGGCGAATTTGCCGTTTCCACTGCCGGGAAGCCTGTGGCGGAACAGCTTTCTGAGGGGGAAAAGCTCCTTTCTGAGAAAGTAGTTCTTTTGAAAGACCGCCCCTGCATCATTGCATACTTCCAGGCATACACAAACACTTACGCCCCTTTGGAATACCTGGAACAGATCTTTTCACAGGCCCTGTCCTCCCCCAGAGTGTGCGGTATCTCCATAGCCACCAGGCCGGACTGCCTTCCCCAGGAGGTACTGTCCCTTCTCTCCCGGCTAAAAGGCGTTTACCCCGAAAAGTTTATCTGGGTGGAGCTGGGACTGCAGACGATCCATGACGCCACAGCTCGCTTTATCCGGCGGGGATATGGTTTGGATTGTTTTGAGGAAGCTTTCTGCCGGCTGGGAGATTTGGATATCCCTGTAATTGTCCATACCATTCTGGGTCTGCCGGGGGAGACCCGGGGACAAATGTTGGAAACGGTTTCTTACCTGGACCGTCTCCGTCCTTTCGGTGTCAAGCTGCAGCTTTTGCATGTCCTGCGGGGTACCGACCTGGCTCAATGTTATGCCCGGGGAGAATTTAAAGTCCTGGAAAAAGCAGAATATCTGGAATTGGTGGCAGACTGCCTGGAACGGCTCTCGCCCGAGATCGTGATCCACCGCGTCACCGGCGACGGTCCCAAAGACATCCTGGCGGCTCCCCTGTGGAGCATGGACAAGCGCAGTGTCCTCAACGGGTTACACCAAACGCTCCAAAGGCGCGGCTCCATACAAGGCTGCCGCAGTCCCAAAACAGGGCAAATACCGTAAGCAGTACCTTTTGCCCTAAAGAGTGCAAAACTCTGAAATTGTCAAAAGCCAAAACACAAGGTTACACCAAAACAAAAATTGCCAATTCCAGAAACTACGGCATTGGCCATCACAAATATGCAAATTGCCAGCGGCAGAAGCCGGAACAGGAGTGAGGATTATGTTGGAGGATTCCCTGACTATCAATAAACTGATCGTGCTCTACATGCTGAACCGTGTCACATTTTCCATGACCACGGCCCAGGTCAGCGACTTTATCCTGGAGAAGGACTATATGAATTTCCTCACTCTCCAGCAGGTCATCGGCGAGCTCACCGAGGCAAAGATGATCTCCCCAAAGACCATACGGAACCGGACCCAGCTCTCCATTACGGAAGAGGGCCGGAGCACCCTGTCCTTTTTTGAGAACCGTATCAGCGAGGCCATCAAAGAAGACATTAACGGCTACTTCCGCGAAAAAGAATATTCCCTGCGCAATGAAGTCTCCATACTGGGGGATTATTACAAATCCACTTCAGGGGAGTATGAGGCCCATCTTGTGGCAAAAGACAGGGGTATATGCCTGGTAGATATCACTATGTCTGTGCCTTCGGCGGAAACGGCTTCCGCTATCTGCGACAACTGGCAGAAAAAGAACCAGGAAATTTATCAGTTCCTGGTTCGGCAGCTGTTCTGATCCTTCCAAAGGGCCTGTTGTCCGGTATCCGGACGATTGTGCAGAATGAATTTCCAGCGTACTGTCCGGCCTTCAGCGGGGGATGCTGCCACATCCCCCCGTTTATGGGCCTTGAAATCTAACACATTTCCCTGATTTTCTGCATATGCTCCCGTATCTTCACCTCATATCCGTTTCCCGAAGGTTTATAAAATTCCTGTCCGTCCAATTCGTAGGGCAGATATTGCTGTTTTACATAATGGTTGGGATAATCATGGGCATATTTATATCCTGTCCCGTGGCCCAGTTTCGCCGCCCCTTTGTAATGGGCATCCTGCAGATGGACGGGAATGGGAAGGTTCCCTGTGCGGCCCACCGTCTCCATGGCTGCCCCAATGGCTTTGCAGGCCGCGTTGCTCTTAGGCGCACAAGCCACATAGCTTACCGCCTGTGACAGGATGATCTGGGCCTCCGGCATACCGACCCGCTCCACCGCCATGGAGGCATTGGTGGCAACCACCAGGGCATTGGGATCGGCGTTGCCCACATCCTCTGCCGCACAGATCATGATCCTGCGGGCAATAAACGTCACACTCTCCCCCGCATACAGCATCCTTGCCAGATAATAGACCGCCGCATCCGGATCCGATCCCCGCATGCTCTTTATAAAAGCGGAAACGGTATCATAATGGTTATCCCCTGTCTTGTCATAGCGCACCGCCCGCTTCTGGATACACTCCTGGGCCACCTCAAGCGTAATATGTATCTTCCCGTCCTCGCCCCTGTTAGTCGTCATAACACCCAATTCCACGGCATTCAGGGCATGCCTGGCATCTCCTCCTGACAGATCCGCCAGAAAGTCCAGGGCATCCTCCTCAATTACGGCATTGTATGCCCCCATCCCCCGCTCGGAATCTTCCACCGCCGTCTGGATCAGCTTCTTCACCCCTTCCATGGGGATGGGTTTCAATTCGAAAATAATAGAACGTGAGATCAACGCCCCGTTTACCTCAAAGTAAGGGTTTTCCGTTGTGGCGCCGATGAGGATCAATGTACCGTCCTCCACAAAAGGCAGGAGATAATCCTGCTGGCTCTTGTTAAACCTGTGGATCTCGTCAATGAACAGGATGGTTCGCTTTCCATACATTCCCTGTATGTCCTTCGCTTTCGCCACCACCTCTTCCATATCCTTCTTCCCCGCCACAGTAGCGTTAATCTGGGTAAATTCGGCGCTTGTGGTATTAGCGATCACCTTTGCCAAGGTAGTCTTCCCCGTGCCGGGTGGCCCGTAGAAAATGACGGAACTGACCTTATCCGCCTTGATGGCGCGGTACAGCAACTTATCCTTCCCCAGAATATGTTCCTGGCCCACCACTTCCTCCAGCGTGCGGGGGCGCATCCTTGCCGCCAGCGGAGATTCCTTTTCCATATTAGTAGTCCTCATATATTCGAACAGATCCATATCCATGCCTGCCTTTTCCATAATCCGGTTTATACCGCCGCCCCTTATTTCTTCAGGGTAACTTTATTTTCCCGCACCGTCACAGACTTTAGGCTGCGAAGGAAGCTGGAAATGCGGCTGTAGCCGAATTCTTTCAGATCCAGCTGGCGGTATCTCTTATGCAGTTCGTCGTTCAGGGTGGAAAGGTTGTCTATTACGCCACCGCTCTTCTCAATCATGCGGCAGATTTCCCTCTCCAGCTCCTCCTTTGTCAGTGAAGACTGCCTTTTAGCATACAGCTGGTTGTCTATTTTCACCACCTGGACATCCGATATCTTTTCACCGATAAAGGTACTCAGCTTAAAATAGCCATAATTACGTACGTCAAAATCCGAGAACTTCTCGTTCAGCCGGTTCCCAATCTGCGCCAGGTCCACAAGTCCCTCGTCATCCTGATTGATCAATGTCAGGATCACCTGCCTCACCTCTGCGATAGAAGTTACGTTCTGTTCCTCCGCGCTGCCCTCCGACTCCCCGGTGCTCTTATTCTGCTCGGCTACCAGGTTCAGGTGTATGAACTTATTACAGGCCCTGGTCAGCGCCTGGGGTGTCTTGGACTCCCCCATGCCCAGCACAAACATGTTCTCCTCCCTAAGGCGCATGGCAAGCCTGGTAAAGTCACTGTCGCTGGTCACAAGGCAGAAACCCTGTACCTTGTTCTTATACAAAATATCCATGGCATCAATGACCATAGCCATATCCGTGGCATTTTTCCCCGTGGTATAGGAAAACTGCTGCACCGGCATGATGGAATGTTCCAGCAGGATGCCCTCCGTCCACCCGTTGCCCTTGGACCAGTTGCCGTAGATCCTTCGATAAGTGGACAAACCGTAATTTTCCATCTCCTCAAATATGGTGGCAGCGTACTTCGAACTGATATTATCTGCATCGATCAATACCGCCAGCTGCATTTTTTCTATATTTATCTCTGTTGTTTCCGCCATTTTTCCCTCCTGTCAGCTGCAGCCTGCCACAATTTCCGGCTGCTTTAAGTTTACCCCACCCTGTCTTTCAGCAAAACACATATTTTATATTGGCCGGAGCCTGCCTTTGCAGTAAATACGCCTTCCTCATCCACCTGATACTCCAGTCCGCCGGCATCCGAAACGGCCTCCACATGGTCAAGGCGGATATCTGCGCCGGCGTTTGCCGGAATCCGGCAGCTGACCTCCAGGCGTTTTCCTGTAAGCTCCCATCCGCACTCCACCTGGCCGTACTGGGACTCATAACGCCCGGTCACAGAAGCCAGTCCCCCTCCCGGCCGGGGGTACAGGAGTGCCCTGCGGTATCCCGGCTCATCTTCCCGGATCTCCAGGCCTGCCATCACCCTCACCATCCATTCACCGATAGAGCCGTAAGCATAATGGTTAAAGGAATTCATGTCGGCACTCCACATGCTGCCGTCGGGCCGGATCCCGTCCCAATGTTCCCAGACCGTGGTTGCACCCTGCCTGACCTGATACAGCCAGGAAGGATAATCATCCTTCAGAAGCAGCTCATACGCCTCTTTCAGGCAGCCGTTCCCGCTGAGTGCGTGGGTGAAATAGGGCGTCCCCACAAACCCCGTAACCAGATGGCCGTTCTCCTTTTCCAAAAGTCCCAGCAGCTCCTTTACTGTCTGCTGCCTGTATTCCTCCGGCGTCAGGCCGAAATACAGCGCAAGGATGTGAGCTGTCTGGGTCTGCACTCGCATCCCCTTTGTCTCAGGGTCAAAATAGGTTTCCCCAAAACCTTTCCGGATCCTCTCCGCCAGCGCCCCATAGTACGCCGCGTCCTCCGCGACACCCAAAATCCCTGCAATCTTGGCAAAGATACCTGTAGAATAGGCATAATAAGCGGCACAGACCAATTCATTGGGCGTGGCTCCGTAATAGCTCCCTTCCTCCGCGTCCAGTGCCACCCAATCCCCAAACTGAATCCTGTAATTCCAGACAATGCCTTCCGCATGGGATTCCATAAATCGGATCCAGCTCTTCATGCTTTCATACTGATCTTCCAGAATCTGTGTATCCCCGAAGGTCAGATAAAGGTTCCAGGGGTTCAGCACTGCCACATCCGCCCATGCTGCCGCGGAATGTGTCCCCTGGCTCAAAAGCCAATCCTGGACCTTTCCGATAAAGGGGGTAATAATGTCCGGTACCACATGGGGCACTCCTCCCTCCGGAGTCTGGTCCGCCGCCACGTCCCGGAGCCATTTCCCAAAAAAGAGATAGGTGTCCATAATATAGCTTGCCGTCCGGCAGAAAATCTGTGCATCCCCCGTCCACCCCAGACGCTCGTCCCTCTGGGGGCAGTCAGTGGGTATGTCGAAGAAATTGCTCTTAAGTCCCCATATGATATTGGACCAGAGCTGATTTAAGTCCTGGTTGGAGCAATGGAAATATCCGGTCTGCTCCATCCGGGAATACATGGCATAAGCCTTGATGTCCTCCGCCTGTATCTCACAGGGAGCGCTCACTATCTGTGCGTACCGGAATCCCATGTAGGTGAAATGAGGGCAGTATTGCTCCCTTTCACCGCCCTTGCAGTAATAGATAAAAGAGGCTTTGGCCTTCCGCAGGTTTTCCGTGTATACATTCCCGTCCTTATCCAAAGTTTCAAAGCATCGGATCTCCAGCTTGTCCCCCGGCTTCGCATGATAAAGGGTGCCGCTGACCCAGCCGGACATGTTCTGGCCGAAATCTACCACCAGTTCACCTTTGGGTGTGAGGAAGACTCGTTTCGCAGGAAACTCCTCCATACGGCCAATCTTGCCCCCAAACTGGGAGACCAGCACACTTTTATCAAAAGGAACCACGGAAACGGGTTTCCTCCTGCCCTCTGGCAGATCCCTGCAGCTCCCGTCGGCTGCACTTTTACAAACATCCCGGCCAGATTCTTCCCGGCAGGCAGGCGCCAGGCCCTCCCCCCACGGCCCGCACCATCCTTCTGTCTCCAAACGGGCATCATAAATCTCCCCGTCATATATCTCGGAAAACAATATGGGGGATTCCAACCCCTGCCAGCTTGTATCCGTACAAATCTCCTCTATGCTGCCGTCCTCATATGTGATTCTGAGCTGGCACAGGAATGCCGTCCTGGTCCCATAGTAATTCCGCAGGTGCAGAAACCCCATCTCCCCCTTGTAATACCCCGCCCCAACCAGGGCACCGAGGCAGCACTCTTTCTCCGATCCCTGCAATTGTTCCGTAACGTCATAGACCTGATAACAGAGATGTTTGTGATAAGAAGTCCAGCCGGGGGTCATCTCGTCCTGCCCTACCCGCTCACCGTTCAAGTAAAGCTGGTACAGGCCAAGTGCGGTAGCGCAGACATAAGCCTCCCTGACTTTCCCCCGCTTCACAAACGGCTTTCTGAGGCAGGTTCCCTTGGAATTCTCCCTGTCCTCCTCCGACTCCGCGGAAATAAACTCAGCCTTCCACTCCTCCTGCTTTATCAATCCGGTGACAAAACTTCCGGGTGCACAAAATCCGCTCGTTTCCCCATGGTTGTCCGAAACCTCCACCCGCCAGTAATACCTGGTCAACGACTCCATGCGGAAATCCGCAAACCGGTGATGGACAGAGCGTCGGGTTTCCTCCTCCGCCACATAAACCACCCTGGAAAAATCCTCATCCAACGCTATTTCCAAACGGAAGGAAACCTGCACGGTATCCCTACGGTCAGAATCCAGTGTCCACGAAAATCCCGGTGTCCTTGTGATTCCCACAGGATCTTCCACATGGTCAACCTTAATTTTTCCTATCCGTAACATATTAACCCTTTCCTCCTACTGTTCCGACAAATAATTCCCAAGCGCGAATGCAATGAGCATTTGAATCCACCTGGCATGGCAACGAAAGAATCAGCAAGCGCAAAGCGCGGCAGACGCGAAGCGGATGGATTCTTGAGTGTACTTTGCCTTGCCAGCAAGGATTCAAGCGCGAATGCAATGAGCATTTGAATCCGCCTGGCACGGCAACGAAAGAATCAGCAAGCGCAAAGCGCGGCAGACGCGAAGCGGATGGATTCTTGAGTGTATTTTACCATATATACATTATGATGGAAAGCATTATGTCCCAAAAGAGCGTTCCAAAAGCGCCACGGCAGTCCCATGCAACCCATTGCCGCCAACGCTTTTTGCACAAGCAGCCTCCCAGGGATAACCTCCAGGCACACCGTCCATAACAGTCCATTCAAAAAAAGCACCGTTGGTAACATTTTGTTAAATTTTTTATTTCAACCGGTCGATATATATATTAAATGTTCCGCGCCAAGCCACAGGATACCCGGCTTGATACGTGGCAAAACGAACAGCCTCTCACAATGTCTTTATGCCTGCTTTGTGAGAATCTGTTAAACAATCAAGGAGGATTTCGCTATGCACATGGATGTCACAGGAAATTACAGTCAATTTTACAAAGGCACGGAACCGCTTGAAAGCTATGGTTCCGGCGGTAACGGCCTTATTCCCAAAGACACTCTCGTCAAATATGAGTTTCAGACGACGGACGAAAAGGGAAACCAAATCATGGATCCCATGTCAAAGGAAGAGGCTCTGCAGGTAATGAAAGAAATCTCCGGCCAATACGGTGAAAATGTTCTTGTAGAATTTTCAGGTGACGGTCTGGAAGCCTTGGCCCAAAGCATAAGGGAGCAGAGCCGGAAACACAGCACTGGGTTGACGGATGAAGAAATAGCCGAAAGGGCACGAAAGCAGGAGCTTTTGGACCAGAGCATCATACATCTGGAAAATACCCACCGTCTGGTCATCCCCAACATCCAGACCAACAAAAAACTATATGGCAGCCTGGAAAATGCCCCTGAACATATCGTCAAAGCCTCCAACGGCATTATCAGCAATTATCTCCTCCCCCACGACGTCTCCGGGATGACAGAGGCCCAGCGCAGGGATGCCATTGCATTCGGCCTGGAAGAAGCAAGATATTTGGCGGAAAATTATCTGGACGAACAGCATGCACAGGATTTTATGGCTGCCATGGAATCCATCGCAAAATATGGCATGAACGGAACCGTCTCAGAAGACGGGAAAGTCACATACCACATTGAAAAAGGGCCTATGGCAGGCGCACCGGAGGATTACGTCAGCGAAACAGATCTTCTGAAGGAAAAAGCGCCTGAACTTTACAAAGAACTGCAGGACCTTAACCGGCGGATCGCAAACGGCGAGACCGGATGGGGGCAAAAATTTATAGACTTACAGCGCCGAATCTCCCAAAAGCTGAGCGGCCCCTCGGGAACCGTCTCCGGCGGAAAGCAGCTGTCCTATTATGAGGAAGCGGCGGCAAATTATCAAACATGGAAAAAGGCAATGGACAATACCAAGCTTCCCACTGTGTACGGCAATGTGAATTATGCCAATACCGCATCCTTCTTTGAAAGCCTGACCTCTCAGGGAAGCCTGGGACAAGAATGGCTGGGAAAAGCGCAGGAACGCTTTGAGAAATGGTTGGGAATAAATTAAGTGTATTTGAAATGCCACAATTTGAGCAACACCTCAAATTGTGGCACTTCTCTTTTACCCGTTCATCAACCAGAATTGAAAGCCATAGAAATTTCCGTCCTCAAAAAACCTCTGGCTGATCATCTCCTGCTGCAGCTGCATATTGCGGAGTACCTCCTCCACCCGGATGATATCGCGTTCCGTGATCTTCTGGATGGTCTTCTTCTTTGTGGTAGTCTCCAACACCCTGGAGCCGTCCGCCTTTTCCTTCACCTCTGTCTTCTTCCAGCGCTGGCGGTTCTCTTTCTCGATCTCCTGCCTGTGTTCAATCAGCTTTTTCACCAACGCCCTCTGGCGCTGCTGACGCTGGAAAGCAATTTCCCGGAGCTGTTTCTGCAGCTTCTGTTTCCGGATCCGTTTTTCCAGCCTGCGCCTGTTTTCCTCCCGCCGTTCCCTTGCCCGCTCCCTGAAATCTCTTTTGGGAATCGTCCAGGTATTCGAACGGCACTCTTCTTTGGTGGCGCCGTAATATAAGTTTCTATAAACCTTGTCTCCGCTCCCAAAGAAAAAACCGGGTTGGGACAATGTTTCCCGCAAGTCATTCAATACCCATGCCTCGTACTCCGGGTCATTTTTCATTGCGGCATAGCCTTCCTCTGAGATCGTCACGGAAATATACTCCTGCCTGCGGCTGGGATGAACAGGGATCTCACGGATTTTTTTCGCAATATATTGTTTATATTCTTCCATGGTCATATTCTGGGGAGAAACCATGTCCTGCGCGGCGGCATGATACACTTCCCGCCCCTGCATCGCCCGGGCAAAAGTCATAGGCCCGCTTTTCACACCCGCATCCTTCTTATCCACATACGCCTGAAGAAGATTCCCACCATTTTCCGTATAATTTGAGATCAATGTATTCATCCGCCCTGCTCCTGTCATATCAAAAGAATGTTTTCTTACTTTACATATATTATCGAAGGATTTTCCCATACTCTTAAGGGTTTTGCCATCGGTGGCCCTTAAAATGTAACGTAATTATCCGGATAGGCCCACATGGGGCAAAAAAGGGTCGATTGCAAACCGAGGTTCCCGTTTTGTAATCGAGTTTCACATTTTGAAAACGGGAGGCAAAAGAAATCTGTATAGGTATCCTGCCATGCCATCAGCAAGGGGATAAATTTTTCATGCATGCGCTTCTAACCATCTTGCCACTCCGTCCGCATTATTGCTTTCAATGATCCCTGTAGCAATTTCTTTTAATTGGTCAATGGCATTTTTTGTTGCATATGCTTCGTCCGCCATGTGGAACATGGGAATATCATTTACCGAATCGCCAAAGACAATTACCCTTTGGCAGCCACATAACTGCTTTACCCTCTGAATTGCTGTTGCTTTTGTCGCATTGCCCGGACATAGCTCCAGCCAATACTCCGGCCTGTATTTATCTTGTTGGAAAACGCAGCTGATTCCCTCAATATGTTTTACACGTTCATAAAGAGGCTGTAATTCATTTTTGGGGGCAATAAATGTAAAATAACAGGTTTTCCCCTGGTATAATTGATCCACTGTATCAACCATTTGGATGCGCCTGTCCATAGAATGGTTTTGCAAATAATCTTCAAAGCCTTCGTTCATTCTTCCTGCTAAACATAATTTTACTTCGTCAGAACCAAAATAAGCAGTTGCGAATCCGGGGATGGCATTATCCCCCAAAACCCGCCTTATATCTTGCAATTCTTCTCCGAACACCGAGATTTCGATTTCCTTCCTGGACCGAGGATTGGCAAGAATCGTTCCGTTACGGATAATGACAGGCAGGTCAAAGGAAATATTTCCTGTGATCCTGGAAGCAGAGCTAAGGGATCTTGCGGTTGCATATGTAAGCAGTACGCCCCGGGCAAGCAGGCGATTCAATATGTCAGCGCTTTCATTGGAGATTGTTTTGTCATCCCGCATTAAAGTTCCATCTAAATCAGTAACATATAACGTTTTCATGATAGTATGTTGATCCTTTCTTTGATTTTGCCATTGAATAATCGCTTTTTCCGAAACCATAATATACATGTAACGCTGCTTGATTCCGGATAAATCATTCCTTTGTCCCGATGTGATATCGACTGAGGAACATTTAGCTTATCCGCCAAAGCCTTCTACGCATAGGCTGAGACCTTTTTCAAACGCACTGGAAACAACTTGAAACCACCTACATAGAAACACTTTAAAACAACATAAAATGCACTTGCCTTTTAGTGGATTATGTGCAATCATGAATCTTATGCGGATATGTTTATTACAGCATGATTGTGCTGTTTATTCCTGATAAAAACTTAATCAATATGGACATGCAAAAAACGCATGACGAAAGGAAATCGAATCAAATGGCAAAGAAAAATATTTTTACAATTACGATACTGCTGGTTCAATTTATCATTTTAACGGCTTCTGTCCTCTTTTGGCTCCTTAACAGGGGAAACGCCCTGCAAAAAACCTTCGCCCTGGATGAATTCAAAGTGGCTGAATCAGCGGTCACAGCGGCGGATATTACCACAGATGACACCATGTCCCCGGGCGGCGTCTTTCTGGAGACTCCTCCCCTTTCCCTGAAAAAGGGCGTATATCAGGTGGAAGTCAGCTATAATGCCAACCACAAGGACAGCTTTATCTCCGTATCCTCCCCAAGCCTTGGCGAAAGCCGTTTACACGGTTCTGTGAGTTACCTGAACCCGTATCTGCACCATGTCACCATGACGCTGGAATTAGAAGAAGCTGCCGATGACGTGGTCATTTCAGCCGCTTTTTCCGGCAACGGATATTTAAGCATTACCAATATGGGCATTTATGAGACCAGCGCCCTTTATAAAAGGACGGTATTTTATGCGGCGCTTACCTGCCTTCTGCTCACAATGGTTTCTGTATTTATCCGCAAAGATAAAACAGGGAAAGCTGTTATGCTGGCCTTAACGGGAATAGCCGGCATTTCCTCCTTTTTTCTGTTCCGGGACTATCTTCTGTACGGGGACGATATGTTTTACCACCTTCTCCGGATCGAGGGCATCCAAAAAGGCTTGTCCTATGGCACGTTCCCTGTAAAGATACATCCCGTCTGGGCCCATGATTACGGATATGCCGTGGGAGTATTTTACGGCCAGCTTGCCCTCTACTTCCCTGCCCTCTTACGCCTCATGGGTTTTCCCGCACAGACGGCTTACCAATTCCTGGTGGGAGCCATTAATATCGGAACTGTACTTACCTTTTATTTTTCGTTCCGCCGCATGTTCCACAGCCGTTGGCTGGGAGTCTTCGGCAGTATGCTTGGCAGCTTGAATTTTTACCGTATGGTAGATGTATACAAAAGGGCGGCCATAGGGGAATGCCTGGGAATCCTGCTTTTCCCGTTGGTAATGCTCTCATTTTATCTGATCTTTATGGAAACGGACGAAAAGAACTGGAAAAAGCATGCCATACTCACTGCATTCAGCCTCACCGGACTTATCCAGTCCCACATCTTAAGCGTTGAAATGGCCGGCATCATCCTGCTGTGCGTCTGCCTCATACTGGTAAAGCAGGTATTCCGAAAGTACAATTTCCGCGCCCTTACGCTGGCAGCATTTCTGTCCATAGCGCTGAACATTGGGTTTTTAGTACCTTTTTTGGATTTTTACAATGCGGAAATATTGATCGGTTCGCCGGAGTGGGCAGGATGCACTCCTAAAAATATGCTGCAGGCAGCCGCCCTTGACCCGCTGCAAATATTTACATTGGTAAACCGTGATCCTGACCCCCAATCCGATTGGGCGGGTGTGTTTCCTTTGCCTGAAAATGGTATTGGCATAGTGTTCGCAGGCGGCATAATACTTTTTGTCCTGCTGCTTTTCCTGAAAATGAAAAAAAGCCGCTCAGACAAAAACTTTTATCCGGCGCTCCTGTGCTTCTGCCTGGGGTGTCTCCTGCTGTTCATGAGTACGAATCTTTTTCCCTGGGACGCCCTGTCTTCCACCTGTGAATTGGCGGAAAAGCTCTGCTTATCCATCGAATTTCCATGGCGTCTCCTGGCTCCCGCCTCGACCCTGCTGGCTTTTTCTTTCTGCTATGCCATTTCCGCATTTGGCAAATACAGTGGCAGGTTTGCGGCCTGTGCGGCAGCCACGCTTCTGGCAGTGCTTCTCCTGTTAGACAGTGCCTGGTTTATATATGCCAAAAGCATAAACAGCTTCCCGCGCAACGTCTACGCTACGGAGGATCTGGATTCCATGCTGTTGAGTACCAACGACTATCTCCCGGCTGCCACCAACCCCAATGAGATTGAAGCCGGGTGGGTCAATTTGTCCGGTATCACTTCCATGGAAGCCTACGCAAAACAGGGCACGGAAATCCATTGCCATGTTTCGGCAGGTGCGGACGGCGGATTTATAGATTTCCCTTTGAACTATTACAGATATTACCTGTGCAGGGACGAATCCGGCAGATCCCTTCCCGTGTCTTCCGGTTACAACGGCATGGTACGGGTAACTTTTCCTGCAGGTTTTACGGGAAATATCAACCTTGCTTTCCATGAACCCATACACTGGCGGATCGCGGAGATAATCTCGCTGGCCACCCTGCTGGGGATCCTACTTCGCTTGCTTTGGCCGCGGTTCATCACAACGGTTCAGGCATTCCGGGGGAAATTGCCCACAAACGCTTCAAAGTAAGATACCCACAAAACCTTTAAGTACCAGTTGGCCAGCATACCCTTTTGCAAGCCTGACGAAAACATTAGTCAAACAATATCTCCTCCACCGTCACAAAAGTATACCCCTTCTCCTGCAGTTCGTCGATGGCCTGCAAGGCTGCTGTCACCGAGGTATCGTAATAGTCATGCATAAGGATGATGTCGTTCTCCCCGGTCTTGCTGACAATCTTCTCCACAATACGGGACACGTTGCCGGAGCACCAGTCCAGGGGATCCACATTCCAGAGCACAGGGAACATATTCAGCTCCTTCTCGAAGGATTTGTCCCAGCTTCCATAGGGTGGCCGCACATACTGCACCTCTTCTCCGGTAATCTCCTCCAAAATATCATTGGTTTTGATCAGTTCTTCCTTAAATACCTCACGGTTAGACTTAGTCAATTGAGATGGCTATATGTATGGTTGCCCACTGGCCTTCAGCTCGTGTCAAGTCATACATAAAATCAAGATTTTAACAGAAATACCTAATCTCCCCAAACTGTGCATACCATCTGTTAATTATGATACTACTATTTGCTTCGATCATCCTTATCAAATTTCTTAATATATTCTGTGGAATCCGTGCGACATTATTACAAAGCAAAGCCTTTCCAGAACTTGTTATCCAGACCTTGGTTCCATTAGCTGTCGCCCTGCCCTCTGCAATATGTACATGCACTGGCTCAAGTGAATCACTCTCGTTAGACCAAAAATAAACTATATACGAACCAATCCTAAAAATTTGCGGCATTTAACACGCCTCCTACTTGAGAAAATTCCAATATCAAATGAGCATTATTACGCACTAATTGTTTAAAATATTTCATCTCATCATCTGAATAGCCACAAACATTCTCCCATAAATACTCAGGAAGATAGCAGGTCGCATTATGAAAACCATCCTTTAAATCAGGCGTCTCTATATATACTTTAACCCTTCCATCCGATAACATCTCCGAATGTGTAATCTCTGTATCATCATTAAGTGACAAAAATGGATACATCATATTTCCAACCTCCAATTCATAACCACATCTGCTACACTTTATAGTTTTAGCAAAAACCAATTTTCCAAAATATTCATAATGATTTACAGTACTTTTTAAAAATTTCACCTGTATACATGAATATTCTAAGACAAATAATTATATATATGCGCTACTTCTAATTCCCTGATTATGATTTCTTTTAGTTTATCATTAATTGATAAAGCATTGATTAAAATTTCATCAATCTGTTTTGACAAAACTGCAACTTTTTCATTATGCCTACAAATCAATAGTTCCATTTCTTCATTTAATATATCTATAGAAATATTATTTTCTTCAGCCTCACTCCTTCTCCTATTAGTATCCTCCAAAAACTCATTTTCTAATTGTATAATCTCTTTAACAACCTTTTCTATCTCCTCTCCTTGTTTCATACAACTTACGCACGGAATTACTATCTTTGCATATACAGAAGGTTCATATAACTTCAAGCTCCCTGTTATCTTTTGCATATACCAAATAAAAACACTTGATTTAAACCATGCCGCAACAGAATAAAGACTATATAATTCCTTATATTCCTCTCGAAGTTTTAGCAATATAAAATTTCTATCCCCATCTATCAAAGTATCATCTGTGTATGTATCAATAATATAAGTTCCCCCCTGCTCTGTAATTACTATACAAGCACCCTCTATTTTTTTCATACGCTGTATTGCCTCATTATTTATAAATTTATTTGTTCTTGGGCAGGTATACCTCAATACAGCATCTTCCAGTCGAATATTATTACACTGTGCATAATATATTTCTCCTGTCGGCATTCCATTTTCCATTTGTAATTCATCCCAGACTGAATTATATTTACTTTTCTCAACATGAACAGCATCAAACCAATCATAAGCACTCTCTGCATGTTCTTCTATTGACACTGCTAATTTATATCTACCGATAGGTTGCTGCAATGTGTATAGGCTGTATTGCAATTGTTCTATAGTCTCGTCATCCTTCTGCTGAAACCTATCCAACTCATTTAACAACCTGATCCTAATTATCTTTTCAATCTCACCAACACTTGCTTTTCTAACTACTTTATCGAATACAAACACTTCATCTGTTGGTTTTATATAGCATATTCTTTTTGCTCTTTCTCGATTTAAAAAAAGATAAACCTGCCGACCATTTCCCAGATTTTGAGACTGTGCGCCCACTTTTAATCTTCCGACATATGATATTAACCGGAAGGCTTCGTTCAACAAAGATTCCATTGTAGTTTCAGAAACATTTATTCCTAAAATTTCTCTTTGCCCACTTACCCCCAAGATAACCCCATGATAATCACTATTTAACGAAGCACATAATACCTCTGCAAGTTCCTTCGGTTTTTGTTCAATATCTTTAAGCAAAATAAACTTTTGACTTTTTATTAAACGTTCAATCATTTCAGCAACTTCTTGATTTTCAACATCCGATATACATTCCCCTGAATTTTCAAAAGCTGCCATCAAAAAACGAAACTTTTTATCTTGTATTTTTGCATAAGAAGTTCTATTACCAATATCTTGTATCCTATGAGCATCAGACGCATTAATATAAGCCCAAATTTTATCTCTTTTATAATTCGGATCATTTTTTACTAAATTCTGAATTTTATCTAATTGCTTTATTCCATTACATGATATCGCATGTATATTAGCATTTTTAAAAATCTCTGCTCTATACATTCCGGTTAAGACATTGTAGATTCCCTTATCACTATCAACATGAGGCGCTATCACAATTTTATTCCTTAAACGATTATTCTCAAGAAACATTTTCACATCTATATTGGGCAAATAATCCGAATCAGCGCCTCTTTTCTCGTCCGAATATCCTACTTCATCTAAAAGTAATGACAAATCATTTACCTCTGAATCATCAGCTAAAACAAGCATATGAATTCCTGGATTCAATGTTATTTCAACCCCCGCAATAATCCATACGCTTTCATAGAGAAGCAATGTTTGGTCTATTTGATTTATTCTTTCTGCAATATCTGTTGCCTTTTCCGAATAGGGCAACAGTGCTTTCCTTTCTGATAGCAAATTCTCTTTTAATGTAAAAAAATGTTTGTACCCATCTATAGTATTATGATCTGTAATAGCTATTATATCTATCTTTTCTGCTACAGCTTGCTTTAGGATATTATAATAAGTTTCATCATTATCTTCCTCCAAGTAGCATTTAGAAGCAGGCGTATGAATATGCAGATCCATTTTTAAATTCATCATATCATCGTATCTCCTTGCTTTTATCTTAAAGTCAAACTCAAATTTCCCAACAGAGGTAAGGTATGAGTTCATCAAAAACACCATCAATAGACACAATACTCTCTTTCAACATCGTTTGAAACTTAGTGATTTAACCCAATTACATTTTATCATACTATAAATAAAAATCAATCTTTTTAGTCTTCCTCAAGACAGCTTTCACATACCTCATCACTCAATCAAACAATATCTCCTCCACCGTCACAAAAGTATACCCCTTCTCCTGCAGTTCGTCGATGGCCTGCAAGGCTGCTGT
>ERZ808040.1036-NODE-1036-length-20437-cov-5.776179_pt1 | contig 20437 bp, 18 predicted proteins | sample MGYA00380191_ERZ808040 | MGnify/ENA primary metagenome ERZ808040 (study PRJEB31490, sample SAMN06133395) | mouse gut metagenome | isolation source: J6 | host: mice | place: China: Chengdu | collected 2015-05 ...
ATGGCGAAAGCTATTACCAACATCACCGAAGAACGCTGAACACATGAAGCATAAGCAACAATGGCGGGAAGGGCCGTCCCGAAATGGAAAACCTCCCTCGGAGCGGCTTGGGAGCCCCGGGGAGGTGTGTTTTTCTTTTTTAGAGAGAGGCGGACAGTTCGAGTCGTGCAGGCTGCTAAAAACTGCCAAAACCGCTGTTTTTGCATCTCTGGTGCGTTATTTTTATTTTATGAACCCAGATTTTTCCAACATTCCTATATTGTTCCTGCTTTGTGGGAAAACTCACTATCTTTGCGCAAAAATCCCACACCGAAGTGCGGGATTTTTGCCTGCATCTTTTTTGTCAATGCAACTTGGTCCGAGTGGCGAGACTTGAACTCACGACCCCTTGACCCCCAGTCAAGTGCGCTACCAACTGCGCTACACCCGGATATCTTGTGCTCACTCATGTCAGCTTGTGTATATTACCATACTTTTCTTGATAATGCAAGCCCTTTTTTCGGATTTTAAAAAAAATTTTTTTAACCAGGGCAGGAGTATCGAACCGCTTTATTGGACCGGGCAATACTCCTGCCCTTATCTTATCCCGGAAACCCTTGTGCTGTCTGGCTTCCCGGCATTGATTCATCATCCATAAAAATGAACACCCGATGCCCAAAAAGCTGAAATTCAAAGTTAGATGAGTCCAAATGTCCGCAACAGCTTGCAGAAAGTCCGGGAAGTACATTGTGGCCCTCAGTCACTATGAAACATCAGAACATCAGGGACTGAGGGGCATTTCTATTTTGATACGCTTGCCGGAATGTTGATGTAATCAAATATGTACTGTTCTTAGGGGATGCTCTGCAAGCCACGTCTCTCCTCGAAAAAAATCAAGAATCATACAGACATATAGATAGATACTTTCATGGATTCTAAAGCAAGCTACATCGCTGACCCAGACTCGATTGGGCTTGTCCACTCGGAACTTTCGTTGGAGAACATTCTGCTTTTCGGCCAGCTGCTTCCATTTTTGATAGTCCCATTTAGAACATCGGGTAGTGCTTTGCAGGCCCATCTCCCACCCCAAACATATTTAGGCGAAGCATAAATTCCTTGCTCGGATAATACCGCAGTAATTTTATTTGCACCGAATCGCTGGTGGCTTTCATCAAAAGCAACCTTGATGTTCTTTCATTTCCGGCCTGCGTTTGTCGCAAGCTGTTACTTCTTTGCTTTGGAAGATAGGGTTATACAGCTTAGAGGATGTTTAAAACTAGCGGAATGCCGGATGGGGCAGATTTTTTCGTCAGGCAAGGCGATTGGACGTGGGAATCCTGACGGATTTCAAGTCAAATCAACGCAGTCCTGACGGAAAAGGACGCCCTGAGACGGCGTTTTGACGGTTTTCAAACAGACTCTAGAGGGTGTCTTCAAACTCAAGCAATCCAAACGAAAATGGCAGCAAGCCGGGTAACCGCCAAAAATAGACAGGCACGTTTTTCATATCTGGTGGCGAAACGACGATGAGCTTTGAATTTGAGGAACAGGTTCTCCACTAAATGGCGTTCCATGTAAATGTGCCGGTCGATGTCACGAGGATGCCTGGCAGTTTTACGGCTTGGGATCACGACAATAGCCCCACGTTTCTCCAGCCAGTGTACAAAGCGGTCACTGTCATATCCCTTGTCCGCGATAATATACTTATTTGTTGATACGAACAAGCAGGGCCGCCCAGTTTCCTTGGATGTTATTTGCTTAGGCATAGAAGCTGATGCGTCTGGGTATTTCCACGAACATGCAGCGGCTCATCTCGTTGTACGGGGACACGCCACGCCGATGCGGCCGCATCTGGGGTCTGTCATCGTTTGAAAATGTCCGGGGGAGTTGACCCGGTTGCCGGCGGCGTGCCGGGCGGCGTTCATCAGGGCTTCTCTGACAAGCAGTTCCGGCACACCGCTCTGCGGGTCTGGTTAATCAAGCAGATCAGCTGCGGAATTATTTGCTGGCATAACCGCCGTCTACAGGAATGACCGCGCCGTTGAGATAGTCGGAAGCGTGGCTGGCCAGAAAAATACAGGTTCCCTTCATATCCTCGCCGTTGGCCCCGCCCCAGCGGTGGGCGGGGATGCGGTCCATGATCTCCTGATAGCGGGAGCCGGACGGGACCAGCAGCGCACGGTTCATTTCGGTAGCCATATAGCCGGGGGCAATGGCGTTGACATTAATGCCCCGTCCGGCCCACTCGTTGCACAGGGCCTTTGTCAGCAGGACAATCCCGCCCTTGGCGGAGGCGTAGGCCGGGATTGTAAAGCCGCCGAAGAAGGACTGCATGGAGGCAATGTTGATAATCTTGCCGTATCCTGCTTTCAGCATTTCCCGCCCTGCCAGCTGGCACAGTTCAAAGGGGGCGGTGAGATTGACCTCCAGCACGGCGTCCCAGTCAGACAGGGGGAAATCCTCGCTGGGATGCCGGCGCTGGATGCCCGCGCAGTTGACCAGAATGTCGATGGTTCCTCCCAGCAGTTCCAGTGACTTGACAAAGGCGGCGCTGAGGCTGTCCCGGTCGGACAGATCGGCTATTACACCCTGACAGGCGAAGCCCCGGGACCGAAATTCCTCCGCTGTGGTATATACCTTCGCGGAGGTTCCCCAAAGGACCGCTTCCACGCCATATTCCATCAGGCCCTCGGCCATGCCCCAGCCCAGCCCCCGGGTGGCTCCGGTAACCAGGGCCTTCCGGCCTTGAAGATCAAACAAATTCATAGCAGTAAACTCCTTTCACCTGCGCTGGCCGGTTTTATTTTCGATAGCCTGTTGTAAAGTCCACCTGATTTTTGAGCGGCTCACCTGCCAGAAAACGCTTCAGATTTTCAGCAAAAATATTGACGACACGGGTATGCGTCTCTTTTAGATGCCAGCCTCCGGAAATGTGGGGTGTTACGATGGCGGTTGGAATCTGCCACAGACGGTGCCCCGCAGGCAGCGGCTCCGGCTGAACAACATCCAGCCCCGCTCCGCCGAGGGCTCCGCATTCCAGCGCATTGCACAGCGCCTCCGTATCCACAATATAGCCGCGGCCTGTGTTAAGCAAGACTGCGCCGCGCTTCATCAGTCCAATCCGCCGCCGGTCCAGCAGATTGCGGGTGGCTTCCGTTCCCGGCAGGGTAACTGCGACAATGTCCGCCTGGGGGAGAAGCTCATCCAGGTCGCTGGTCAAATACACTTCGTCGGCGTAATCCGGTTTCTCGGCGTTCCTTCTGCGCACGCCGATCACTTTGGCCCCCAAGGCCTTACATTGCCTGCCATATGCGCCTCCGGTATCTCCCATGCCCAGAATCAGCACGGTGCTGCCATAAATGGAGCGCACCGCGCCCAGGCTCTCCCACTGCTCCCGGCGCTGGGCATCCCGGTACAGCTCCAGTTTTTTCAAGAGTGCAAGCGTCATAGCCAGCATGTGTTCAGATATGGCAAGGCTGTAGGCCCCGGTGGCGTTTGTAAGCACAGTGCCGGGAGCCAGCACCCCGGGCTTGACATACGCCTCTACTCCGGCACTGTCCGTTTGCAGCCACTTCAGGTTCTCCCTGCCGTGCAGGAACCGTTCCTCTACGTTGCCCAGGATAACATCCGCCCAGTCTGCATCCTCCTGGCTGACAGGCGGCGTGTCTGAAAAATCCTCAAGGTGAAGCCGCTGGCGCTCCGAAGAAGACAGGGGCGTCCCGGCCCGAAACCGGAAGTTGCATCCCGGCCCCGCCTCCTGCAGTTGGCGCATGTGGGTTTCTGCCACGGGGATGGCTACCAATACATTTTTGCAAAGTTCCATAGAATGACCTCCTGCTGCGGTTGAGTTTCACCGCTATGTTCATCTTAATAGTCCAGGTAAGCGCCTTTCATGGGAGAGGCGGCCAGGTCGGAAAACAGCCGCAGCACACCTCTGGGATACTTGGGGGGCCTGGGCTTCCAGTGCTTTTTCCGTTCGGACAGGATCGCTTCCATTTCCTCGGGCGTTTTGCGCTGGCCCTCCACACCTACAATGGCCAGAATGCGTTCCTTCACGTCCAGCTGAATCAGGTCTCCCTCCTCCACCAGGGCGATGGGGCCCCCGGCCTGGGCCTCTGGGGAGCAGTGGCCGATGACCGGCCCGGTGGACGCTCCGGAGAAACGGCCGTCGGTAATCAGAGCAATGGAGCGTCCCAGTTCCCTGTCGGAAGAAATGGCTTCGGAGGTATAGAACATTTCCGGCATCCCGGAGCCCTTGGGACCCTCGTAGCGGATGAATACCGCGTCGCCGGGCTTTACCCTGTGGTGAAGTACCGCATCAATACACGCCTCTTCGCTGTCGAAGGGCCGGGCGGTGAGGACGGCGGAGAACATCTCCCTGGGGCAGGCGGTGTGCTTGATGACCGCACCCTCGGGAGCCAGATTGCCTTTCAGAACGGCAACAGAACCGTCGGCGCCGATGGCCTGATCGTAGGGCCGGATGATGTCCGCCTTGGTGAGATTGAGGTGATATTTCCGGTTTGCCTCGTCCAGCCACTTCTGGCAGCGCTCATAGAATCCGTTTTGCTTCAGGTCCTCCAGGTTTTCCCCAAGGGTTTTGCCGGTGACGGTCATAACGTCCAGATGAAGGACGCGTCTGATCTCCTCCATAATGGCGGGTACGCCTCCGGCATAGTAGAAGAATTCGGCAGGCCAGCGTCCGGCGGGGCGGATGTCCAGAAGATAGTGAGCACCCCGGTGGAGGCGGTCGAAGGTGCTGCCGTCGATTTCCAGGCCAAATTCGTGAGCGATGGCAGGGATGTGGAGCAGACAGTTTGTGGAGCCGGAGATTGCGGCGTGAACCATGATTGCGTTTTCAAAGCTCTCCAGGGTAACAAGATCGCTGGGCTTCATATGGTCCGTCTGCGCCAGCTTCACCGCCAGTTTCCCGGCGTTCCGGGCATACTCGGCGAGGTCAGGACTGGCGGCGGGCAGCAGGGCGCTGCCGGGAAGGGCCAGCCCCAAAGCCTCCGCCATAATCTGCATGGTAGAAGCGGTGCCGATAAAGGAGCAGGCCCCGCAGCTGGGACAGGCGCTGCGTTTAGCCCAATTCAGCGTCTCTTCATTGATTTCCCCGCGCTCAAATTTGGCGGAGTACATCCCCAGCTGTTCCAGAGTCAGCAGGTCAGGCCCTGCCGCCATAGTGCCGCCGGTGACCACCACTGCGGGAATATTTACCCTGGCCAGACCCATCAGGTTTCCGGGCAGTCCCTTGTCACAGCTGGCAATATACACCCCCGCGTCAAAAGGGGTGGCATTGGCTTGAATCTCAATCATATTGGCGATCATCTCCCGGCTGGCCAGGGAGAAGTTGATGCCGTCTGTCCCCTGGCTTTCTCCATCACACATGTCGGTGCAGAAGTACCGGGCGCCGTGGCCTCCGGCTTCAGCGATGCCCTCCCGGGCGGCCTCTACCAGCCTGTCCAGGTGGCCGGAGCCGGGATGGCTGTCGCCAAACGTGCTTTCAATAAAAATCTGGGGTTTTGACAAATCCTCCGGTTTCCAGCCGGTTCCCAGGCGTAGGGGATCCAGCTCCGGAGCGAGCCGTCGCATTTTTTGACTGGTCAGCATATGCCTCACAGATCCTTTCTTGTTCAGGATTAAAATCGGGGAAGCGATGTGAAAAGCAAATTGAATGCTTGCTTGATGGGCCGATTATATCATACGACGTCATACGTTACAATATGGTATTCTGCTGAATCATGCGGATTATTATTTGTAAAAATTGTCTATATTACAGCTGTATTGTTGTTTATTCAGCATTTTATACAATAGAACAGACGCAAATTTATCAAAAAAGACAGTTTTTCAATTGATTTTTTTGCAAATGGCGTACGACGTGCGATGTATCTGGTTTTGCTTGTGAAAAGCGACCGCAAAGGATGGGAACGGCGGTGCTGACAAAAAGACATCCCAATTATGGGAGGTATTTCTCTGTGATTGCTGGAATTACTGGTCTCGAGTGCTGTTTTACTGCGGTGTATCATCAAAATCAGGCTGCATCCTTTTGCGGCTTTGCCGGTGTGCGCCTGGGTTGGAGGACGGCCCCGGACGGATTTTGTCTATTGCGGATGTGACCGCCTGTGTCACCGGCGGCTTTGTGACCGATATGACCATGCTGCTGTTCACCTGTGTCAGGGCTTCCTGCCGGGACTGGTGTGAAACGGAGAGCGGTCCGTCCCCTGCCGTCCTTTGCCCTTGGCGGGGGCGGTCCCCCTTGCAATTCCGGCATATATCCGCTATAATGTGAGAAAAATTCAGACACAGTAAGAGAGGAGGCCCCCGGTGATGGAACCCGCTTTTGAGAGCATTCAGACAAGGGAACTCTCCCTGTCGGAGCGAACGGCGGAGCAGATTTCCAGGTTGATTGTAGAGCGGCGCCTTACCTGCGAAGACAAGCTGCCCAGTGAATTTGAGCTGGCGGAGATGCTGGGTGTGGGCCGGGGCAGCATCCGGGAGGGCGTGAAGCTGTTGGTAGCCCGGAACGTGCTGGAGATCCGGCGGGGCAAGGGCACCTATATCGCGCCGAATCCCGGAGAGGTTCCGGACCCATTGGGGTTTATCTACTACCCCAACCAGTTCCAGCTTGCTCAGGACCTGGCGGAGATACGCCTCCAGATGGAGCCCTGGGTGGCCCGCATGGCGGCGGAGCGGGCTCAGGAAGGGGATTTGAAAAGGCTGCGTGAGACCTGCTCTGCGGTGGAGCAGGATATTCTGGCGGAGCGGGAGCACTCCAGGAGCGACGTGGCGTTCCATGTGGCCATTGCGGAGTGCACCCACAATCTGGTGGTGCCCAAGCTGATTCCCATTATTACTCATGCAATTACCCTCTTCGTATCCCTGACGGAGAGCAGGTTGAGAATGGAGACGCTGGTGGATCACCGGGAGCTGCTGGACGCGATTTGCAGCCGGGACGGCGAGAGGGCGGCGGACACAATGACGCGGCATATTCAATATAACAGGACTTTGATGCAGGGGATTGACGGGGAGTTGAAGAACGCTCCTTCTAAGGGTGAATAGCCTTTCGTTGCTTGCGGCATACCAAATTTTGCGTGGGGGGCTGTTCGTTTTGAACTTGACCCACACGCCGAGATGTTCAGAAAGAGACAGAGAACGCCAGACAGGAGATTTCGCCTTCCTGCCTGGCGTTTTTTTGTTCTGTGCGGCGGTTTACATGATCTGCGCCATAAAATTTCCCATGGTCTCCGCCGCCTGATTCTGCATCTGCCGGGTGGTGTGGGTGTAGGCGCACGGGGTGAACCCCGCGCCGCAGTGACCCGGCATACTGGACACTGTCTTGATGTCCACGCCGTTCTGCGGGGCCAGGGTTGCGTAAGCGTGCCCTTGCAGCATATCTGGGGCAACGCAAGAAAATCCAGGTGTGGACCTCATGCCCGTCAGCATCCAGTTCTTTGGCCTGGAGGTCTCCCTGGTCAATGCCATGAGCCGCGAAACCATCCTGCGTCAGTACCTGGACACGGTGCGGAAGCAGTACACGCACATCCTCATTTGCCAAGGTGCGGCGGCAGATCAACCCCAAGTTCCCAATCGACGGCATCCTCCTGACCATGGTGGACAGCTGGACGAACGGGAGATATCTGCCCCGATTGCGGAAAAACCGCAGTCTGCATCGCCGGAAATGTGCGGTCAGGACGTCAGTTTTACGGCCCTGATAAAACCGAGAAAACAATGCCTGTTTGGATATCATAGAAGAATGAGGTTACCAAACAGCGGGAGCACAAGAAAACCCGGTACACTTACCGGACTCCCGGGACCAAACGGAGGATGCAGTATCAAACCTCTCTTACTCCGGGATGGCTCGTTAGAAAAGAGAAGTCCGAAGGGCGAGGCAATCACGGCGGCAATCAGGAAGATCACACAGAGGGTGGCCCCGCCCACCAGAGCGGAGAGGGGACCGATCAGGGACTTCACCGCCTTTGCGGCGGCTGCCGCCGCTTTCAGGGAAAGACCTGCGGCGGCCCTTGGCAGCTGTGGAGATATGCTTGAATTTGGGGTTCTCAACTTCCTTCGATTCATCGCCGCAGAAATAATCTGACAAAATGACTTTCAGCATGGTCAGGGCCTCCTTTGGGGCAAAAGAAAAAGCACGATTTTTTAATCGTGCTTTTTCCTGGGCGTTAATTTGTGTCACATGGGCTTCATTTTGCGGTGACTGCCCGATATTTTGGGGTTCTCTGCGTCATTCCCCGTCAGGCACACCCATTTGGCCGTCCGCTTTGCCATAGATCTTATAAATACCCGTTCGCCCGGCTTACTCAACGAGCACCAGTACCGTGCCGGGCTTGACCTTGTCGCCGACGCTTACCCGAATCTCCTTTACAACGCCGTCCGCGGGGCATGCAATGGGCTGTTCCATTTTCATGGCCTCCATAACGCCGAGGATTGCCCTTGTTTTAACGCTGTCGCCGACCTGAACGTTGATGGCGACCACTGTGCCGGGGATTCTTGCTTTGATTTCCATATGCGATTACTCCTTTTTTCGGCTCATAGCCGTAATTGAACCAATGTGCGTGCGGATACTGGGCGGCTATCCCACCAGATGAATGGTGCTTACAAAGACGCCGGCGGCAATAGCCGAGGTGATAACGCCGGAGATGTTGGCGCCCATAGCCGCCGGAAGAATCATGGCGAAGGGGTTTTCATCCATGGCCGCGTGCTGGGCCAGCTTGGCGGTGGAGGGCACACAGGAAACGCCCGCGATTCCGACGACCGGGTTGAAGTCCTCTCCCCGCCGCTTATGAATCCAATACATCAGCAGTCCGCCCAGGAGCCCGCCTACGGCGGAGAGCGCCAGAGCTAGAATCCCCAGTGCCAGGATTACCAGAACGGTGGGATTTAAAATGGTGGACGCCTCGCAGAGCGCTCCCAGGATCACGCCCAGAAAAAACGTGGCGAAGTAGGACAGACCCTCCTCCAGCAGCTCGGTATACTTGCCGATCTCGGCCTCTTTCACCGCCATGCCGATGAAGAAGGAAAAAATCAGCGGCGCGGCCACCGGCAGCAGCAGACAAAGCAGGAAACAGGTGACGATGATAAAGATGAACTTGGACTTCTGAGAGACCTCCGGCACCTCGGTATACATGTCGACGCCCCGGTATTTCCTGGGGATAAGCGCCTTGATGATAAAGGGATATCCTCCGTAGGTCAGGCTGAGATACAGATAGGCGATGATGGAAATGGGCACAAACAGGTCCGGCGCCAGCATCAGGGAGGTGAACAGCACCATGGGGCCGTCCGCACCGCCGATGGTGGCGACGGCCGCCGCGGCCTGGGGAGCCAGCCCGAACGCCCAAACGCCTATGACCAGAGTGGCGAAGGTGCCCAGCTCTGCGCAGATGGCAATCATGATGGAACTCCACGGCTTGGCCAGAAGGTAGCTGATTTCGCTGCGCGCGCCGATGCCCATAAACACCAGGCAGGCGATCAGGCCGTTGGAAAAGGTCAGGTTGTAGATGGGCTGGAGAAAGTCGATCTGCATGATGTTGACCAGTTCCGCCGCGTCGGATACCAGCGGGTCCACGAACATATTGCCAACCGCTCCGGAACTGAGAAACAGCATCCCGGCGTTGACGGACGTCATGGCGATGCCCATAGGGACCATGATCAGCGGCTCCAGCGTGCGCTTGAAGCCGAGATACGCGAGAAAGAAGCCCAGAATGATCAGCGCCAGGCGGGCGGCGGCGACAGCGGACTCGATGAAGAAGAAGGAGCTGATGCCTGGAAAAAGCTGTGTGAACAGTTCTGTCATGACGGTTTCTCCTCCGACGCCGAACAAATCTTGTTAACCAGTACGATGACGCCGACCACGGCAAACGAGACGGCGGCGGTTGCCAGATAACTCAGCACGGCGTATAGAAGCACGTTCATAAGGCGTCCCCTTCCTGAGCGGGGTGCAGCCGGTCGTAATCGGCAATGACCCGGGGCAGAATCATCTGGTGATGGGGGCAGATGGTTTTGGGATTCTGATAAGCCGCGGCGGTGAACGCCTGGAGGTATGCCCGCAGGCGGCCCAGCGGCGCCACCTCGTCCACCAATCCGGCCTTGGCGCAGTAGTCCGCATGGGATTTGGCGGCGTAATCGGCGATCAGGTGGTTCATCTTGTCGATGGTGGGCTGGAGGTCCGCCCCGGCGGCTTCGTCCTTCACCAGCTTCTGGGCGTACATGGCGGAAGCGGCGGTTTCGCCGTGCATCACATAGATTTCCGTGGCAACCGTGCCCAGGGAAAAGGCGTTGGTGTCGTTGCCCTGGGGACCTCCCAGCACATAATGGGCGGCGGCGCTGCCCTTGCGCAGGGTGATTTCCAGCATGGGAAGGTCGGAATTTTGGATGGAGTAAATCAGGCTCTGTCCCAGACCCAGCAGCTCCGCCCGTTCCGCCTCGTTGCCCACGTCGATGCCGCTGGTATCCTGAAGCCAAATCATGGGGAGGCGGTCTCTGGCGCACAGCGTCACAAACTCGCTCATTTTGATAAGGCCCTGACGGTACAGCTTGCCGCCCACTCCCAGGGAGTCGGTCCGGTATTCGGGGTAGTCCAGGAAAAAGCCCTGGACGTTGGCTGTGATGCCCACCGGAAGGCCGTCGATTTTCGCGATTCCGGTGATGATCTCCGGGCCGTAGCCTTTCTTGTATTCCATAAAGGCGGATTCGTCCACCAGCCGGGCAATCACGTCGCGGATTTCATAGGGCCGCTTCTGGTTGACGGATAACAGGGAGTAGAGGTCCTCTCCGGGATAGGCGGGGACCTTGGGGGCGTCCACCCGGAAGAACTCCGGGTCGAAGGCGGGACTGTAGCCCACGTAGCGGCGGATGGTCTCCAGCACCTCCTCCTCGGTATCGCAGACCTCCCGCATAAAGCCGGTTTCGTCGTGGTGGACGGAGACTGTGCCGGGGACGCTTCTGCGCAGGGCCTTCTGCGCTTCAATCAGCTCCAGGGCGGCCGCCTGGTCCACGTGCCCCGTGGGGGACATGCCGCCTACGATGCCCGCGCCGCCAACTGCCATGTTGGCGTCCTTGTGGGCGATCAGCACCGTGGGGCTGATGGAGTGATAGCCTCCTCCGGCGGGATTGGTGCCGTAAATTCCCACAATGACCGGAATGCCCATCTGGTTCAGCTCGGCGTTGCGGTAGAAGGGGGTCCCACCGCCCCGGCGGTTGGGATAGACTTTTTCCTGTTCGTCCATCTTTACCCCGGAGCAGTTCAGAAGATAAATCAGGGGAATTCGCAGCCGCTTGGCGGAGTCCGAAGCCCGGATCAGGTTTTCGGCCTGGCCGGGAACCCAGGCTCCTGCCATTTTCTTGTTGTCGGAGGCCACGATCAGGACCCATTTCCCGTTGACCCGGGCCAGGCCCTTCACAATATTGGTGGAGCCATTGGCGTTGTCCTGGGGGTTGAACAGGCTGTTCAGGGGCAGCCAGGAGTCCGCGTCAATCAGCTTTTCAATCCGCTGCATGGCGCAGAGCTGACCGGAGGCGTTCAGAGCCTCTGTGGGCTTTCCGGCTTCCAGAACGGCGGAAATCCGTCGGGCGATTTCCTCCTCCGCTGTTTTCAGGGCCTGGACGTTCTCCTCATCCGCGGCGAACAGCTCCTCGCCGATAGGGGGGAAGTGCTGGAAATAGCGTGGCATTGAATATTCGTTCATGATGGCAGCGCCTCTTTTCTTTTATGTTGTAAAGCGGACGGCGTCCGCCCGGCGGGGGCGGAAGCGGTTCCTATCTGATATAAACCCGGTCCGGGTCCAGCTGCGTACGCAGGATTTCCAGGCACTCCGGTTCCGGCGGAACGGATTCCACCGCCCGGGACACGTCGATTTCAAAGCCGGTGTTTTCCTGAATTTCCTTCACGGTGACGCCGGGGAAATACTCCGCCACGTACATGCGCCGGGTTTCGTCGTCAAAGCGCATCAGTCCCAGATTGGTGATGACCGCCCGGGGGCCCCGGTCGGTGGGGAGGCCCTTCTTCGCCCGCCCGTCCGGCCCGTCGATCCAGCCGGGGCTGGTGAGGTAGTCCACCTTTTCCACAAAGCGCCGCTTCTGGTGCTGCATCATCAAAATGGTGTCGACGAAGGTGGCGATGCCGTTGGCTCCGCCGCTTCCGGAAAACCGGGCGGAGGGATGGCGGTAGTCGCCGATGGAGGTGGAATTCAGGTTTCCGTAGGGGTCCACCTGGGCGCCTCCCAAAAAGCCGACGTCCATCATCTTTTTGCGCAGGGAATTGTTTTGCAGGCCGAAATAGCGGAAGGTCTCTCCCAGCGTGGAGGCGCCCTGGGAAAAGCGCAGGTCCGCCACGCTGGTGGGAGCCTCCATGGGCTTCCCGTCCACCATGCCGCTTTCCACCAGGAGGCAGCAGTTGGGGGCGTATGTGCGCTTGGCCAGCGACGCGCCGATCAGAGGCAGTCCGGTTCCGACAATTACCCGCTGGCCGTCCTTGATCTGCCGGGCAATCATGACCACCTGCATTTCCTTGTTTGTGTAGGTCATATCCTGGTCCCTCCCGTCTCCGCCGGAATGGCGATGTTCATGCCGGGGCGGACCCGCAGGTCCATCAGCCTCTTGACGCCCAGCTTCTCCAGATACGCGTAGTGGTCCGCCGGTCCCCGCACCCACTCGTCCAGATACGCCTCGAAAAGTCCGTCCTCCCGACCGACCCGGTCATAATATTTCAAATAGGCTCGATCATAGTCGTAGTAGTTGCAGACCTGGGAAGGATGCGCGCCGTAAGGGGCCAGGACAATGGCGTCCGGGATGATGCAGGAGATTTGATTCAGCCCCGGCTCCCGCCGGATTTCCTCATTGGTGACGATTTCCTCACAGCTGACAATTACGCGGCGGCTGCCAAGGGCCATGTCCAAATCGTTGAACACCGCCCCCTCAATGCGGCAGGTGCCATCCGGCGCGGCCTTCTGGACGTGAATCAGGGCCACGTCGATGTCCGGGACGGGGATATAGCACAGCCTGTCCCCGGGACGGAAGGGATTGTCCGCAATCATGCACTTCTGAGGCGGCAGCTTGGGGTGCCGGGCCCGGACCTCCTCGCTGATGCCCACTTTTTCGGTCAGGTCGCTGCCCAGCATGTGCTTTACCGCAATGAAGGGGAACCCCAGGGCCGCCGCGTGATACAGCGCGGCGTGAATATCCAGGGAGTAGTCCTCCAGCAGGATGCGGCCTTCTTCCACATACTTGCGGTAGCGGCGGGAGACGTTGGAATAGCCGGAGTTTGCGCAGTAGGAATTGATATAGGCGGTGCAGCAGTCCGCGCCGATGAGCATGTCCGCGTCGCCGCCGGAGGCCGCGCCGTGGAGATAGAGGTTCTTGCGGCCCTGGCGGATTATTTCCCGCACCAGGGCGTAGGGCTTGCGGTTGGTCGTGCATCCGCCGATGCAGAGGCTGTCTCCGTCATGGACCAGGGACGCCACGGCGGCTTCCAAAGACATAATCTTATTCACGGCAGACCTCCTTCACTTTCCCTGAAAGTTCGGCGTCCGCTTTTCCAGGAAGGCGGAGGTGGCTTCCTTCTGGTCCTCCGTGGCCCACAGCCTGCCGATGCGTTCCGCCTCAAAGGGAATTCCATCAAGGCGGTTTTTCTCCGCCTCGATGACGCACTGCTTGGCGTAGCGGATGGCCAGGGGCGATTTGGAGGCAATCTCCTCCGCCAGGCGGCGGGCGCGGTTCATCAGCTCCTCCCGGGGGACGATTTCATCCACAAAGCCGATGCGCAGCGCCTCCTGGGCGGTAATCCGCTCCCCGGTGTAAATCATCTTCCGGGCGGAGCCGTTGAAGCAGCGGGCAATCATGTGCTGGGTCAGGCCCAGGGTGCCCATGTTGATTTCGCCTAGATTGAACCTGGCCTCCGGCGTGGAAAGCCGGATGTCCGCACAGATGGCCAATCCCGCGCCGCCGCCGAAGGCGGACCCGTTCAGGGCGCAGATTACCGGCTTTGGATAGTGGTAAAGGTAGGCCCGCACGCCGTTGTTCCGGGCGGTGTACAGCGGACCGCTCTCCCCATCCAGCTGCATGAACTCTTTGACGTCGGAGCCGCCCACGAAGATCTTCTCCCCGGCGGCGGTGAAGATGATTACCCGGACCTCCGGGTCCTTGCTCAATTTGTAAAGCGCCTCGTACAGCTCTCCGTACTCGTCGGACCCCATGGCGTTGACCGGGGGCTTGTCAATGGTGATGACGGCGGTTTTTTTCTCAATTTCAACCTTGATGGCCTCAAATTTCATAACAATCCCTCAATTCGCAGTATTGTTTGCAGGGGCGCTCCGGCTTCTCCACTGGAGCAGGAAGACCAGCGCCACCATAACGATTCCCAGAAGGTCTGTGACATGCTCCGGATAGAGCATCAGGAATCCTCCGGCAACCAGCAGAACGCTCTCGAAGACCGTGGCGGCCCGCAGCAGGTACTTTTGGAACCCGCCGGAGATGGAGATGACGCCCAGCACGCTGGTCACAAGGGCTATCGCCAATTCCACCGCCCGCACGTCCTGAAGAATCAGCACCGGCTGATAGACAAACATGAAGGGGAGAACAAACAGGACAATGCCCATTTTGCAGGAGGTGACCGCCACCGACAGCGGTTTGGACTTGGAGATTCCGGCGGCCACATAGGACGCCAGCGCCACCGGAGGCGTGATGTTGGACAGCACGCCGTAATACATGACGAACAGGTGCGCGGCGATGGCGGGAACGCCCAGCTTGACGATGGCCGGAGCCGCCAGCACCGCCAGAATGATATAGCAGGCCGTAACAGGCAGGCCCATGCCCAGGATGACGCAGGCGATGGCGGTGTACAGCAGAAGCAGGAACAGCGACCCGCCGGCCAAATCCACCAGCGCGCTGGAGAGGGTTAGTCCCAGTCCGGTGAGGGAGATGACGCCGACGATGATGCCGGCGCAGGCACAGGCTGCGATGATGGAAACCGCCTGGCGGGAGCCGTCCACCAGAATGGCGAACATCATTTTCAAATAGCCCCTGACGTCCTGTTCCCTCCCGATTTTCTGCACCGCATACAGCACAACAATGGAGATAAATCCCCAGAAAGCGGCTCTTTGGGCAGAGGTTTTGGCGATGCAGATAAAGTAAATCAAAATCAGCATGGGGAGGATATAGAGATAACCGTCCTTTACGACCTCCATAAATTTAGGCAGCTTGTCAGAAGGCATTCCCGTGAGCCCCTGCCGCCCGGCGATAAAGTCCACCGTGAAAAGCAAGGCCAGATAATACAGCGCCGCCGGCAGGATGGCCGCCAGCACAATGGTGGAGTATGGGAGGCCCAGGTTTTCCGCCATGATGAAGGCCGCCGCTCCCATAACCGGCGGCATAATCAGCCCGCCGCTGGCGGAGACCGCCTCGATGGCTCCGGCGTCGTCGGCAGAATAGCCGGCTTCCTTCATCATGGGGATGGCAATGGTACCCACCCCGGCCACATTGGCCACCGCGCTGCCGGAAATCATACCCATGAGGCCGCTCCCCACCACCGCCACCTTGGCGGTGCCGCCCCGAAAGCGCCCGCAGACGCTGTAGGCCAGCTGGAGGAAGAACTGACCCCCGCCGGTCTTCTCCAGCGCCGCGCCGAAAAGCACAAAGAGGAATACGGTGGTGGCGCTGGCGCCGATGGTCGTACCGAACACGCCCTCAGTCGTCAGAAACAGATGGGTGGAGAGCCATTCCAGGTCAATAGGCCGGTGCCGCAGGAAACCGGGGAGGTTTCCCAGCAGGGCGTACACAATGAATACAAGAGCGATGATGGGCATGGCGGCGCCCAGGGAGCGCCGGCAGGACTCCAGCACCAGCAGTACGGCGACGCAGCTGACCATCACGTCCATGACGGTGGGATTGCCGCCCCGGTAGGCCAGGGCGTCCAGCTCATGGATGAAATAGAACGCGCAGAGGATGATGCCGGCTGTGAAAAGCAAATCCATAATAAAAAGTCCCGGATTCTCCTTCGGGTCGGATTTTTCCGCCTTGCTTTTGACCACAGGATAGATCATAAAGGCCATGCCCAGACCAAACGCCACATGCACCGCCCGCAGCATCTGTGTTGCCACCGGTCTGACGCCGCTGTACAGCTGAAACAGCGCCAGGGTAAAGCCCAATGCCGTTGTGATGTAAACGCGCCATTTTTTTGCCATTTTCTTGCCTCCTTCGGTATGGGTTGTAAGCTTCAGAGGTCCCCTGCCTCAAGGGTCCGCTCCGGCAGGGGAGCCGTCTGTACGCATGGGAGCGCCGCCGGCGGGCGCGCCCCGGCGAAAACGCTGGGGCGGCAGCCCGTCCCAATCAGGCCAGCGGGTCTTCCAGCGTGATGCCGTGTTCGGCAAACCACTTCACGGAGCCGGGGTGCGGCGTGATGGTGCAGCCCTTGCCCAAACCTTCCTCCAGGGTGTACTCTGCGCCGGAAGTGGACACCTCCACCAGTTCGTCGCTGTGCTGGTAGACAGCCTCCAGAATGGCATAGACCGCTTCCTCCGAAATGTCCTTGTTTACGGTAAAGGCGGTGATGAAGCCGGCAGTAAGCACATCCTCCGTCTGGCCACGGTAGGTTCCGGCGGGAATGGTGACATACTTCATGGCCGCGGCCATGGCGGGATTGGTCTTTTCCATTTCGGCAATAGAGTCCTCGGGAATGGAGAGAATCCGCACGTCCATGCTCTGGGAGAGGTTCAGCAGGCCGGAAACCAGAATGCCGCCGGAGTAGACAGCGGCGTCCGCCGTGCCGTCCTGCAAAGCCTCGGTGCCCTGGTCCTGGTTGACGGAGATGATCTCAATGTCGTCCAGCGTGAGGCCGCCCAGCTGGATAAGGCCGTTTCCCACAACATGGCGGACGCCGCTGCCGGGCACGCCGATGGCTACACGTTTGCCCTTCAGGTCGGCAATGGTCTTGATATCGGAATCTGCGGGCACAGCAATCTGACCGATGCTGTAGTGTCCGCCGCAGAGGTAGCGGAGATTTTCATAGGCTTCGCCGTCGAACAAATCCTGCCCCATAACCGCATCGTAATCGGCGGGCGGCTGGGTCATACCGATGTCCAGACGGCCCGCACCGGTAAGCCGCATATTTTCCACCGTACCGTTGGTGGACGAGGCAGTCATGTTGATATTCGTGTATTTGGTGACCAGATTGGCAATGGCGCTTCCCAGAATGTACCAGGTTCCGCCGGCGCCCGCCGTCCCTATGACCAGGTCCTCGGTGGGACTGTCGATTTTCTGAACGTCTCCGGTCGAGACGGCGGGGGTGGAATCATTCGGCTTGGGGGCATCGCCGGAGTCGCTGCTCCTGGAGCAGGCGATAAGTGACAGGGCCATTGCCATGGCTAAGAACAAAGCCGTGATGCGTTTCATTTGCAATACCTCCGTTTTTTCATTACATGGTGTCGGTTGGTGGGACGATACCCCCGCGGCCGCCGGAGATATCTGTATTTATACCTGCGCATGTTCGACAGGATATAAATCGTGGCTGCGGCAAAGAGATGACGTGGAAGGTGCGCACTTGAAAACCCGCCGCGCATCTGCTATATTTAAAATGTGGGTTTTTAGCCGCCATATGTTTATTTCGCAGGACTGCACGGAAGATTTATGCAAACTGTCGAGTTTTGAAGGACTCTGACATTTAGTATACGGTATAATCACGAAGATGTAAATTTTACATAAACTACTGATTTGTTAGTTTTGATTAAACGTTGCGGGCGCAGCCCGGGAGGATTTGTATGGAATTGACGCAGCTGCGGTACTTTGCGGCCCTGGCGAAAAACGGGAATCTGACGCAGACCGCCAATGAGCTCTTTATTACGCCGCCCTCCCTAAGCGTCAGCATCTCCAACCTGGAAAAGGAATTGGGCGTCTCCCTGTTTGACCGGGTGGGCCGCCGCCTGTATCTGAATACTTACGGCCTGACCTTCTTCAACCGGATTGATCCGCTGCTGTCCTCCCTGGCGTACGCCAAGGCCGAAGTTCAGGATATGGAAAAAACCAGGGATGCTACGGTGACGATAGCAACCACCAGCCCCAACGTCTTTCAGGGCGCCTTCTTTTCCTTTTTGAAGGAGCACCCGGAGTATAAGCTATCCCAGACCTCCCTGCGGCTGGACCAGATGGACAGCGACGACCTGATTCACAAATATGATTTCCTGCTGGCAAGCTCCCTGGATTTTGTAGCGCCCCGGGAACTGGAATTTCAGACCCTGTACAACAATGACTACGCGATTCTGGTGCTGCATCCGGACCATCCGTACGCCAACTGTAAGGAGATTGCTCTGACGCAGATGCGGGACGAGTCCTTTGTGGCCCTTTCCCCGGGGTATTCGTCCCGAAAGTTTTTTGACGAGTTGTGCGCCAACGCCGGATTTTCTCCCCGTGTGGCGCTGGAATGCGATTATACAATGCGCTTTTATATGGTGATGCAGAAAGTTGGAATGACCATTGCCACCGCCCACACCAAAAAGCTGGGCTATTGCGGCGGAGCGGCGACAATCCGCATTGATCCGCCGTTTACCCTGCGGGTCCAAAATATATACTGGAATCCCATCCGGTATCAAAGTACGGCCTCCAAGGCGTTTTTGTCCTATATCTGCGAGTATTTCCGAAATGTATCGTTTGAATTTGACTAAAATCTGCGGCCCGGTTTTTCGGAAAGGGCGTGGAGGCCCGGAAAGGGGCGGGCATTTCAGCGGCCTGAAAAGCCCTCTCTTGCCGCTTGATTGACCGCCGCGGGGCTTTTGATATAGTCTGAACCGGCCCTTGAATGCGTAACCGCCGGACGGCAAAAGCCGTTCGGCGGTTACGTAATATTTTAGATTCCCCGTTTTGAAGAAACGCTTGGAAACCCGCAGGTTCAAGAGAGAATAGAATGGGAGCATACACAAGGCGGCTCGATGAAAGCAGAATGCCAGAAGAGTGATTCCGCAAAAGGGCAGGACTCTGCGCCGACGCAGGAAGGGGTAAGTCCATAGGATAATGGCGGCGGTGTACTTGCGGCTGTTTAGTCAGGACTGCTGGCGGGAATGCTTGTCCGAATTTTCAGCAGACATTTGGACAGGCGCAGGAAAGCGCAAGTATTAGCGTTCTTGAAAAGCGGAAGCAACAGAGGATTGCAGAGCAGGAGCAAGCGCCACTGAATAACAAGAGACAAAGAAACAGACCAAAAACTATGTTGCCCAATTTGTTCTTTCTGTTATTGCGCTCTATTTTGGGAGCAGTCATTGGCCTGGTTTTTTGTGCTTTTGTTAAGAAGGAGGTGAATATTGATTGCGGCATTGTATATGTTGGGTGTAGTTGTATAACAATGTTTGCGGCCCCTGTTTCGCCGCGCGAGGTGAGGAAGGATGGGTCCGTTAATGGGGAAAAACGGCGGATAAGGCAATTGGATGAACCAGAGGCGGGTTCAATACAAAGCTGCACACGATCGTGGATGGACTGGGGAACCCGGTTGAATTTATGCTGTCTGCGGAAAATGACCATTGGTTTCGTAGGATGTCCGCCAGATATGACAAATTGGATTCTTCTTTTCTCACCTTCGTCTGCCTTGCCTCTATCGCTGTTTTGTTGATTTCGTACTGTGTTCTCGATTTTTTAGACAAGGCCAAATTCTGGAGCTGGGCGTAGGGTGCAGCACTACAGGAACCATCCAGTTTCCCCTCTGGAATGAGAGCGCTGAAAATCCCACGACTATCTATGTTTGTATCAACTTTGGGAGGCTGTTTATCCACCCGAAATTGAGAAGAAAGCTATCTATATCAACGATGACATAGAAACTGTAGTCAAGAACCTGCCGTCATAGAACACAGCGCCAGATTCTCTTTTGTGAGCAGAGGACCTGACGTTTCTCCTTATAGACGCTGGTGCAATTCATGAGGCACCTGTCTCCACTTCCTCCCTCCACTCTCCGCTTGACCCATAACCTGACTCAGAACAGGAAAAAAAGCCGTGGAGACAATGGAGAACAGAGGCCTTGAAAGGATGGGACTCCGGATGAAAAGTCTCCGGAAAGCGAGAAAAATGTCTAAACCGTAGCTTGGAACGCAGCCCCCCCTCATAACCCGGAGGCCGCAGGTTCAAGTCCTGTCTCCGCAACCAAGATAAGTTGACAGACCGCCAAGGGGTGGTCTGTCAATTTTTATATAAAGTAACGCAGTAAACATTTCTCGCCGCAGTGGTCTCACTGTGGTATTCTTATTTGTTGAGGTGAATTATGATGAATGTGATACAAAAAAGTGAAGCAATCAAAGCTAAAGGGTGTCTTCAAACAAACGCAGGACAAATTAAGGAATCAGCAATAAAGTAGAGGTATGAAGCGACATGAATTGACAGAAGAACAATGGAATAAAGTGAAAGAGCTGCTGCCGCCAGAAAAGCCGGCGCATGGCGGAAGACCCGGAAAAGACAATCGGGTAATGCTCAATGGAAT
>ERZ808040.1037-NODE-1037-length-20425-cov-8.329074_pt1 | contig 20425 bp, 23 predicted proteins | sample MGYA00380191_ERZ808040 | MGnify/ENA primary metagenome ERZ808040 (study PRJEB31490, sample SAMN06133395) | mouse gut metagenome | isolation source: J6 | host: mice | place: China: Chengdu | collected 2015-05 ...
TACTTGCGGATGACGTACAGGGCGTTCATCTGCTGGCGCTTGTACTCGTGGAGGCGCTTCACCTGGATGTCGAACACAGACTCGGGGTCCATGTGGACGCCCTGGGTCCGGAGCAGCTCCTCCGCCAGCGCCCGCTTGTTGTCCGCCTTGATGGCCTGCATGCTGTCCAGCACGGCGGCGTCGTTGTAGAAGTCCATCAGCTTGTTCAGCCGCCCGGGGTCCGTCCGCCACTCCCGGCCCACGCACTGGTCCAGCAGGCCGGCCAGCCGGGGATTGCACACCTCCAGCCAGCGGCGCAGGGTGACGCCGTTGGTCTTGTTGTTGAACTTGTCGGGATAGATGGTGTGGAAGTGCTTCAGCTCGGAGCTCTTCAGGATGTCCGTGTGGAGGGCGGCCACCCCGTTCACCGAGTAGCCGTAATGGATGTCCAGATGGGCCATATGGACCGTCTCGTTGACCTCCGTTTTGCCGTCCTTACCGGTGCTCTCCCAGGTCTGGATGATGCCGACGGCGGGGTCGGGATGGGCCGCCCTGGCGCGCCGGTCCAGCTCCCGGAGGATGGGCACCAGCTGGGGGGCCACCTTCTCGATGAAGCCCAGGGGCCACTTTTCCAGGGCCTCGGCCAGAATGGTGTGGTTGGTGTAGGCGCAGGTCCTGGACACCTGGGCCACCGCCTCGTCCATGGACAGCCCGCGGGCCATCAGCAGGCGGACCAGCTCCGGGATGACCATGGAGGGATGGGTGTCGTTGATCTGAATCACCACATGGTCGCTGATGGTATGGGGATCGAAGCCCCGCTCCTCCAGCTCCTTCAGCACCAGCTGGGCCCCGGCGGACACCATGAAATACTGCTGGTACACCCGGAGCAGGCGCCCCGCCTCGTCGCTGTCGTCGGGGTAGAGGAAGGAGGTGAGCCGGGCGGGCAGGTCGGTCTTGTCGAAGTCGATGCCGCCCTCGGGGGCGGGGGCGGGGTTCTCCACGTCGAAGAGGTGGAGGCGGTTGGCGGTGTCCCGGTGGGCGCCGGGGACGGCGATATCAAACAGCTTTGCCTTCACCGGGCCGAAGCCGAAGGGCACCTCGAACTCCACGCCGGTGGGGATCAGCCAGCTCTCGTCCTCAATCCAGGGGTTGGGGCGCTCGTTCTGCTTGTTGTGGGAAAACTTCTGCTCAAACAGGCCGTAGTGGTAGTTGAGGCCCACGCCGTCGCCGTTGAGGCCCAGGGCGGCGATGGAGTCCAGGAAGCAGGCCGCCAGACGGCCCAGGCCGCCGTTGCCCAGGGAGGGCTCCGGCTCCATCTCCTCCACCGCGGCCAGCGTTTTGCCGCACTCGGACAGCGCCTGGGACACCTGGTCGAACACGCCCAGGGCCAGCAGGTTGTTGGAAAGCAGCTTGCCGATGAGGAACTCGGCGGAGAAATAGTACAGCTTCCGGGTCCCCGCCGGAGTGGGGCGGGACTGGGAAAGCTCCTGAGTCAATTGAAGCAGCACGTGGTAGAGCTGGCCGTCGCCGCACTGGGACAGCTCCTGGCCGTATTTGGCCCGGGCCAGCTCCTGCATCCGTTGTTTGACGTCCATAGATCACGATCTCCTTTCAACATCCGGTCATGTGATCATGCCGCCCTGCGGTTGGCGGCCTTTGGAAACGTTTCCACCCCGAGGGGATGGAAATCCCTTCCTCTGATCAGGTCACAGGGAAAGTATATCCCGCTTTCCCCGATTCGTCAAAGGTTTTCTGACCAAAAATTCAAAATGCTTTTCACCTTTTTTCGGTCATAACCTATGAAAGCCGGGGGAAAAGCCCCCCGGCCGTCACTCTTTTCCGTTTTCTCCCTGTTGATCCCCCGCCTCCACCAGCAGGGCTCCGCCGCAGGCGCAGCGGTAGCGCTCCGGGTGGTCCACCAGAGGGGAGCGCTTCATCCGGGGGATGCGCCGCCCGCACCGGCTGCACACCACCCAGTAGCGCACCGGGCGGCGGTCCTCCAGCCCCAGGGCGGCAAAGCTGTCGGCGCGCCGGATGTCCAGCCCGTAGGCCTCGTTCATCCGCCGGGCGTAGCCCTGCCACCGGGCCCCGTGGTTGGCGCAGCCCCCGCAGGTGTGGAGCACCTCGTGGGCCAGCACCTGAAAGACGGCCCGGTCGTCCCCCTGCTGTGCCAGCTGGGCGGACAGCTCGATGGTGTACCGGCCGTCCCTGCGGACGCAGCAGCCGAACCGGGTTCTGGCCCGGCGGTTGAGCCGGACCCGGGGAAAAATATCGGGAGAGACGGGGATGCGTACCGCCCGGGCCAGGGCGATGGCCTTGGCCAGCAGGCCGTCGATGTGTTCCTGAGTCATGGGCTCCCCTCCTCCTCACAGCCGCAGGGGCACCGGCTTCGTCATGGACAGGCTGTCCGGAGTGACGGCGCACTCCACCGCCAGCACCCTCACCCCGGCCTGAGCCGCCTCCCGCAGGGCCGCGCCAAATTCCGGGTGGGTGCGGTCGTTGGGGGCGAAGGCGGTCATCCCCGCCATCTGGACCACCAGGCACACCGCCGCCTCATAGCCCGCCTCACGGCAGGCCATGAGCTCCCGCAGGTGCTTGACCCCCCGCTCTGTGGGCGCGTCAGGGAACAGGGCCAGGCCGTTTTCCTCCAGGGTACAGCCTTTCACCTCTACAAACCCTTTGCGCTCCACCTCGGGGCCTCCGCAAAGCCGCCCTTTGCCCCGACGACACTGCCAGTAGAAATCAAACCGGGAATTCCCCCAGGTTGTCTCCGGGCGCAGCAGGTCGGGCAAGGGCAGGCCCAGCGCCTCCCCCCGCCCCGCCGCCATCCACTCGGCGAACACCTTGTTGGGGGCCTGGGCGTCCATGTTGATGAGCAGCGGGGGCAGGCCCTCCCGGGCCTTCTCCACCGCCACCAGATCGTATTTTGTCTTGCGGGCGGGGCTGGCGCTCCCCTCCAGATACACCGTGCAGCCGGGAATCAGCAGCTCCCTGCAGCGCCCGGTATTCTTCACGTGGACGGTTTCCGTCCGGCCGTCCAGCTCCACCTGGGCGATGAAGCGGTTGGGCCGGGCCAGAAACCGGGCGGCGTGGATGTCCCGGTAGGTCACTTCTCCCCCTCCGTCTCCCCGAGGGGGTCCGTCTCCGTCCGCTCCGGCCGGGGCGGAGCCTCCGCCGGACCCGCCTCAGCGGGGGCGGCCTCCTCCCGGGCGGGCTGGGGCATGGGCTGGTAGGGCAGGAGGATGTCGATGCCGCAGGCCAGCGCCACCCCCACCAGCGTCTCAAACAGCCGGTCGATGGAGTAGATGGCGGGGGTGTCTCCCGCGCTGTGGTTTACGGTGACGCACAGAAACACGATGCAGGCCATGGCGGCGCACCCCGGCTTTTTGATGGCCAGACACAGCTTGATGATGGGGATGAGCATCAGCGACAGCACCGCGTACCGCAGCAGCTCAATATACAGCACGCCCAGGGTGTCCAGGCTGTATACCACCAGCACACCCACCACGCCGCCGATGAGGGTGCCGATCATGCGGTTGATGGACGACTCAATGGTCTTTCCGGCGGAGTTCTGGATACACACCACGGCGGCGATCATGGAGTAAAAGCCGGACGCGTCCCGGAAATAAGCCAGCAGGCCGCACAAAAAAACCGCCACCACCGTTTTGATGATGCGCATTCCAATCCAGTGCCGGTGTTCCGGGGTCATGGCCTGGGCTGTGTACTGTTCCATCTCGCACCTCCGCAATTGTATCGTATTTTATGATCATATCACATCCCGGAGGCTCCCGCAACAGGTTTTTGCCCCGATCCGGTCTTTTCATTCTCCGTTTCCTGTGGTAAAATGTCCGGCGAGGTGATTTTCATGCACATTCCAAAGGGAGATACCGCTCTGCTGGAGCTGGTCCGGTTTGACCGGGCGCTGGAGGCGGCGCTGGCCCCCTCCCCCGATTATGATCATACAAAATGGCTTTATGTGCCCAATTATTACGGAGAGTACCGTTACATCCTGGGCACGCGGGGGGAGCGCCCCCTGATCTGCGTGGGGGTGAATCCCTCCACCGCCGCCCCCGGCGAGTTGGACCCCACCCTGAAATCGGTGGAGCGGGTGGCCCTGCACAACGGCTACGACAGCTTCATCATGTTCAACGTCTACGCCCAGCGGGCCACCCGGCCGGAGGACATGGAGCGCGTCTGCAACGGCGCCCTCCACGCGGAGAACATGCGGGCCTTCGACTACGCCCTGTCCCTGGACAAGGAGGGCGCTCCGGCGGTGTGGGCGGCCTGGGGGGCGGTCATTGAGAAGCGGGATTACCTGCCCCAATGCGTCCGGGACATGATCGCGGTGGGGGAGCGCCGGAACGCCCGCTGGTTCTCCGCCGGAAAGCGGACCAAGGCGGGCCATCCCCACCACCCGCTGTATCTGCGAAAGGATAGTCCCCTCGACCCCTTCGATGTCGCGGCGTATCTTGAGGGTCTGTAGGCCCTCCGGGGGTACTTTCTCTCACGCGGGAGAACGTTCCCAAAGAGCGCGCACAGGGGCTTTGCCCCTATGTACCCCCTTTACGGGGGCGGCCTATACGGAAAACGGGTGCGGACCCTTCCGGCGTGTGCGGCTTTCGACGCCGGTGCTCCTGATTGTGCTGCTCCCGGCTGCAAAGTTTTCTTGGCGAGCCCTATTGACAACAACACTTGGCAGTGGTAGAATAGCCTTACCAAGTAAACTTGGCAATTCGGTTTGGGAGGCTGTTCTATGGACAGGGACGAAATTTTGAAAAAAAGCCGGGAAGAGAACCGGGACCGGGATCTGGTAGAGCTGGAAGCCCTCCACAGGGCCAACAACATCGCCCTCAGCGTGAGTATGCTGCTGTGCGCCCTCATCAGTGTGCTCCATGCCATATTCCGCGACAAGCCGGACTTCGCCGTCTGGATTGTGCAGTTCGGTATGCTGTCCGCCGTCATGCTGGTGAAATTCGTCAAGCTCCGCCGCCGCCATGAGCTGCTGCTGGGCCTGGTGTACGGGGGGTTCTGTCTGTGTTTCTTTGGGTTCTACCTTCATTTTGATCTGGGGGTCTTTTGATGGATGAAGCTTTAATCCTGAAAAACCGCCTGAGGGAGGCCCGCTCGGAAAAGGGCCTGTCCCAGGCGGCGCTGGCCGAGCTGGTGGGGGTGTCCCGCAACACCATCAGCTCCATTGAGACGGGGCAGTTCAACCCCACCGCCAAGCTGGCCCTGATCCTGTGCGTGGCGCTGGACAAAAAGTTTGAGGAGCTGTTCTATTTTTGATCGCGGCCGGTACGTTCTCACCGGCAGGAGCCTGTGATCCTCCGAATCACCCCGCAGGCAATTTTTGTGCCGGAATTTCCAGAGGGCTGGGTGGTAAAGTCATCTGGATGGTCATGGATAATGACCGTCCTGCCGATCACCTCGTCGATGGAAAAACGATTGGTCAGAAACAGGGAGAGGGCAAGCCCGTTGTTTCCAAACAGCGGCGGCAGATCCCCGGCGTGATCGGGATGCCCGCAGCCGTTGGGATTGTAATGGGACATGGCGTCCGCAAGCGGGTCGTCCATATTGCCGCCGCAGCAGGTCCCCTCATGGATATGAAATCCAAAGACCCGCTCCTGGCAGGGAATGTCCGATTGCGGCAGGCCGCTGACCTGGGCGAGGACGATCACTCCCGCATTGGCTTGATACAGCCGCACGGTGCCCGATATGCCGGGATAATCTTTGCTGCCCGCGATGCCGGCCGCCGCCCGGGGCCCGCCGCGCAGAATTGATAGAAAATCAACCGCAGAACGGCTGCAAGATGGTGATTTGTTCATAGGAAGCACCCCTCAAAATCAATATTTTGTACAGCATCCTATGCGGGCGGCGGGCGCAGCGTGCGGCCACGGTCCGATGAACCCCATCAACTGTGCGGGGTCATCGAATTTGACGATGCGTACTTTAGAGGCCCGACAACAGGAAAAAAGACGAGTATTCCTTCCGCTTCAGCCGCCGCGGCTTTGGCGCTGCCCTGCTGGAGCGTCTGACTCTGGCCGTTTATATTTCCCGCTTGGCTGATCAAAAGGGATAACCACAAAATCAAAATGTATATATAGATGCAGTGCTTAAAGCCGATACAGGGAATGTCAGCAGGGGGGCAAATCCCGCCATTTTCACGTTTTGCACTCGGGTGCTGGCCTGTTTGTTCCTGGCAGTGACACATAGCATTTGAAGTTGAAAACGCCTGTAAGCCTTGAAACGCAAGGGCAGCAGGCAAAGATAGCCCTGCCTAATCCGAACAACTGACAACAACTTGTTCAGATCGGGTCGGGTCGTTCCATGAGCACTCATGCTGCTGATCTCCGCTTCTGACGCCATAACAGTGCAGCGGCGATGATCACCAGCGCCAGCGCGGCGATATTATACGCTATTGGCGCTAAATAACAGATGTTGAAGGTTGCATGCAATATCGCAACAAACAGTAGATTTCTGCATTGATAATAAGCGATTCCAAGGACAACAGAGACAAGGAGCGTCCAAATGCAGAGAGGAATAATCTGACCGGCTCCCAATGAATTCCTAATGATCCACATAGGCAGATGCCATATTGTCCAAATGATCCCAACCAATATGACACTGCAAATGCTTTCTCCCTGAAGAGAAACCTGCTCAAGAAGAAACCCCCGCCATGCCAGTTCCTCAACAAACGCTGTTGCAAACAAATACATACAACTTGCTGATAGCACTGTGACGGACGGGTATGTATTTTGAAGCAAATCTGTCCCTTCCGTGAGGGAACAGCAAAATGAGACAGATGAACCTGCGAACACCAATATGGCCCAAGTTTTGATCTGTTTGAGCGCTATCTTCCCGGAAAATACTGCTGCAAAGTATTTTTTGAGTCTGTGTTCAAAAGCCAGGAACAAAAAGGCGCTGGCGGCAGGAATACAAACAAATAAGTATTTCAACAGTGCCAATCCATTGGGAACAGAAATTCCGCGCTGCTGCAGCATCGTGGGGATATAGCAAACAGATGACAAAATGTATACGACACATACCCATAACATAATTTTTACTTTACTTGCTATGTTCGTCATTTTGCCTTTTCCTCCAGGTGTAAGATTCAGAAGGAATTATATCAAAATCTTTTTGCTTTTCCCTCTTTTTCTCTATGAATTTCTTAAATTTTTCCTGCGGATGGAAAAGGCAGCGGTTTGCGGAATCCGCCGCCTTTCCAAAAATTAAGAGAGCTGTCTGACTGTAGTGTGTTGACGCCGGTATGTATCGTTATCCTTCTGTTGCAGCTCCCGCTCCACCTGGGCCAGCTGGCGCTCCAGATCCTTGACCTTAGCCTCGTCGGTCTCGGTATTGAGCCGCTGCTCCAGCTCCCGCTGTTTCTTTTTCAGTTTTTCGATCTCGCGGTCTACCTTGTCGCTATTGCACTCCCAGGTCTCGTCCTTATCCCTTTTCCCCTCCGGGCCCTTCGCGCCCTGGCCCGCCGGATCAGGCTCCTCGGGGGCGTCCGCATCGGGCGGCTTCTTAGCACCAGGGGCGCTCTCCGGCTGTTTCGGCGCATCCGCTGCCTGCTCAGGATCGTCGAAATAGATCCTGGGCTGGCCGTCCTCGTCCTTGCCCACCCAATAGCGCCCGGACGGCTCCTGGGGCTCCGACCGAACGTATTCATCCATCACAGGCTTCAGCTGGCGGCCCTGGGACTCTTCCTCGGATTTCTGAACCTTGGCCGCTCCCAGCACCTTCCCGGCGGTTGTCAAAGGCTGGACTGCGCCGGTGTTCACACCAGAAATAGGCATCATAAGTTATTCCTCCTCGGATCACTGATTTTTGGGCAAAATGATTTGCTCTTTGTCAGTCTACCGAGGGAAAAGTACCCTTTCAAGGCTTTTGTAATGAAATGCTCTCTGGATGTTATGAAATGCTTTGCGGAACCACCGCGCATCTGTTCCATCAGGAACTGCTTCTGCTGCCGACCGGCCAGGCGGACAGCAGAAATTCCAGTCCAAACAGGACAAGATCGTAGAAAAGTCGATGAACTTGGAATAATAGGTAAAGTAACCGTTGTTCATGCCCGCAGGGGAGAGGCCATACCGCCCGGCAATCTCCCGGCAGCGGCGGTCAAGGCCTCCTGATCAAACTGCCTGTCGCCCTGAAAATGCACATAGGCACGATACCCGGCAGGGTCAAATCCGGCCCACTGGGTCAGAGCCGCTTTGGAAACAGCAATGGCGCAGGTATTTCCTTCCTTTTCTCCCATGGCAGCCAGAATGCCGGTTGCAGCATAGTCGCCATAAAAACTCTCAGTGTCCAATCGAACCGTTTCACCGATCCCGGCGCCCAGACCATAAGTGGCGAGAAAATATTCGCTGACAGCGACTTCATCCGCCTGTGCCGGAAGTTCCCCTTTTACCAGCTCCATCTGGCTGCGTGCAATATACATCATGACGCTGCCGCAGCCCTTTTTGCAGGAGTACGAATGGCAATCATCACAATTATAAAAATAAAAAGCCCAACCCCGGCCGTGACGCATAAAGCAGTCAGCCAATACCAGCCAGCAGGAATCAGAAAATAGCCGCTCACATTTCCAATAACCAAACAGACAGGAATGCCAATGGCCGCAAGCAATTCTCCCTCGCAGTAAGCTGTCTTTTTGATCTGTCGTTTTGTTGTTCCGATTGTGCGAAGCTGCCCATAGTTATAGCTCCTGTCCCTGTTGTTCAGAAGCAGCATGATACATGATCTGTGCTTTTTTTGGCTGCGGTTTTGCGTATCCTGGGTCTGGTTAATTTGATACCTGAGAAAATGATGGCAATAGCAAAAAGCCTTGGCTATTATAAGGGAAAAAATGCCAAGCGCCGCCTTTACCGGGTTGACTTTTCTGGTTCCTAAGTGTATGCTATGATAATATCACGAGGTGTAAAAACATACAAGGCGGTCATAACAATGGAACCTATGAATTTGAAAATTGGCGAGAAGCTGAAAAGCCTACGCACCACCCGAACCTTGTCCCTGGACGATGTTTCAGCCCTGACCGGGGTCAGCAAGCCCATGTTGGGCCAGATCGAGCGCGGTCAGTCCATCCCCACGGTGACAATCCTCTGGAAGATCGCCACGGGGCTGAAAACGCCGTTGTCCTACTTCCTGGAAGGGCCGCAGGCGGAATACACCATCGTCAGCCCGGATCAGGCCAATGTGATTTGGGGGGACGGCGGAAAAATGCGGGCCTATCCTCTATTCACCTATGACCCCGTGCGGAGTGTGGAAACCTTCTACATCGAATTTGACCCGGATTGCCGCCATTCCTCGGACAAGCACAATGACGGTGTGGAAGAACACATCTTTGTTTTGCGCGGAACGCTGCGGCTTGTCCTGGGAGACAAAACGGTGGATGTCAGTGAGAAGCAGGCCGTCCGTTTCCGGGCCGATATGCCCCATGCCTATCAGAACTTATCTGGGAGCGAATGCGCGGTCTATAACACAATCTTTTATCCGAGCCACGAAAGGAGACCTTAACCATGTATGAACTGATCCAGGTTTCAGAACAGAGTTACTACATCCAAAGTCCGGCCAAAATTGGGCTGGTGAAGCTGAACGAGCAGGACGTTTGCCTGATCGACAGCGGCAACGATAAGGACGCGGGGCGTAAGGTTCGGCAGCTTCTGGACGCCAACGGCTGGCGGCTCACCGCGATCTACAACACCCACTCCAACGCTGACCACATCGGCGGCAACAGGTATTTGCAGGGCCAGACCGGGTGCAAAATCTACGCGCCGGGGATCGACTGCGCCTTTACCCGTCACCCCATCCTGGAGCCGTCCTTTTTGTACGGCGGCTGCCCATGTAAGGAGCTGCGGCACAAATTCCTCATGGCCCAGGAGAGCGACGCCCAGGAACTGACCAAAGAATCCTTGCCGGAGGGCTTCACAATTATTCCCCTGCCGGGGCATTTCTTTGATATGGTAGGTTTTCGGACGCCGGATGATGTGGTCTATCTGGCGGATTGCCTGTCCAGCCGGGAGACGCTGGACAAATATCAGATTGGCTTCATCTATGATGTTGCCGCCTATCTGAACACACTGGAAATGGTCAAATCCCTGCGGGCAAAAATGTTTGTCCCGGCCCACGCTGCGGCCTCCGAGGATGTGACAGAGCTGGCACAGTATAACATCGACAAGGTACTGGAAATTGCGGACAAAATCACCGGCATCTGCCGGGAGCCGCTCTGCTTTGAGGTGATTTTGCAAAGGCTGTTTGCGGACTGCGGGCTGGCCATGAACTTTGAGCAGTATGTTTTGGTGGGAAGCACCGTCCGCTCCTATCTGGCATGGCTGAAGGATACCGGCAGGGTAAACGCTCTGTTTGAAAATAATATGCTGCTCTGGCAGCGAGTGTAGGCGAGCAGCATGGATAAGCGGGAAAAAATCATCAGACTGATGGACCGGTTCCGCATTTTAGAGATGAATCGGCCATGTGGTTTTGATCATTCAAAAGCAAGCGGTTCGGGGCGTGGGCGACCTATCCCTGAGCCGTTTGCTCCGTCACACACAAACTTCCATAAAACGAACGGACAAGGCTCAAACAAGCTTTGCCCGTTCACGTTTACTCGGTAATTCCTGCGGGTTCGCCCTCTGAGACTATCTCTCCGGCATTTTGAAGCCCGTAAGCGCTTTGTTCAAGTAATCATTGAACGGCTTCATCCGACGGAAGACATCCGCTGCTTTAGATAGGAACCGATCACCATCCGACAGCTCGTTGTCTTGGACTGGATATTCCAGATACCAGTTCTTATACTTCAGATATTCGGCCTGTGGATGGTCCTTTTCATAGCCAGCCGGGACATTCTTCAGGGCAGTACCGCTTACTGTAAAGCACTCCTGAAAATCCGGGGCAGCGAGGATCGTCTCCCACTCGCCGCCGTGCTCAGAAATGTAATCCCGCACCATCCTGGTGGCGTCCTTGAACATATCAGCGAACAGGCCGCCGCCCAGGAAAGACTGTCCGCCCGGCTTGAGCATGATATAGTAGCCCACCGGGATGGGCAGCTTTCCCATGGCCGAGATGTGCGCCCGGAACGCGGGGTTGTAGGGGGACTTGTCATGGCTAAATCTGGTGTCCCGCACCAGCTTGAAGGTCAGCTCCCTGGGCACGTGGCCGAGGACGCTGCCGTCAAATTCTCCAATCCGAAAGATCAGATTCTGGATCAGTTCCTCAAACTTCGCGTTGGCCGCCTGGTACTGGGCCTTGTGGGCATGGTACCATTCCCGGTTGTTGTTGGCACTCAGTTCTGCCAGATAGTCTAAAATCATCTGCGTATTCATCTTCCCACCCCCTGCGCTTCCGCAACTGTGGAAAAGGCCGGGCCATTCAAAAAGTCCTGAATCATCTGCTTTAACCGCTCTGTGGACTGATATGTCCGGCAAAACGAGAATTGCTGGGAGTAGCCGTCGATCTCCTCCATCGCCGCCGTCACCTCCACAGCGGTATTGCTGGGCTTGGCGGCGGTAAAGTCCAGCCGGTCGGGAGCAATGCGGTGATTCTGTATCGCGTAGTTGACCCGATCTGCACAGCGGCAGGCGCCCTGCCCATACTCGCCGCAATATTCCGAAAGGAACTGGGCCATCTTTTTTCGCGTCCGGGAAAGGCGCTGACGGTAGGCTTCCGGGGTGATGCCCAGAATGTCTCCGGCGATCCGGCTGTCCACCCGGAACATTGTCCCCAGGATAAAGATGCACCGGCTCTCCGGGTCTAGACACTGGAGCATGACATTCGTGCAGGACAGCTTCAATTCCTCAGCCAGAATCGACTTCTCCACATTCTGGGTCAGGTTAGGCACATCCTGAATTTTCCCATTGCGGATGTCGTCCCCATAGAACTCAAAGCTCAGAGGGAACTGGGCGAACATGTGCTTCTTATAGTCCTTGAGATGGTTTACCGCAATGCGGAATACCCAGGTGGTAAAGGCGCTCTCCCCTTTGTAGGAGGAGAGGTGGGTCATTATCTTCAGAAGAATATCCTGAGACGCATCCTCCGCGTCATGGAATGTGCCCAGCATCCGCAGGGAGAGGTTGAATACCAGATCCTGCACACCGGACAGCACGGTCTCCAGCGCGGCCTTATCCCCGGCGGTAGCCTGCTTAATCAGAGCAGCCAGTTCTTGACTATCTTTTGTGTTCATAAAGACACCTCCTGTAGAATTAGACCGGCATGAAGCGAATCTGTGACAAACAGTTGAAGGATTTTTTCAATTATGTTTATGGTTGACAGTATAAAGGGGAAAGAGCATTTTTACAACCGCATAAGGGAAAAGTTAAGAAATCACTGAGACGCCGGACAGCCTCCATACGTCTCAGTGATTTTTCAAAATAGACCCACCAGCCCGGCCAGCAACATCATAATGGCCGGCACAACGTATTTCCGCGGGTGATGCCAGAGATCGCTTTCGATCTTCCATCCCCGTATGGGGCAGTACCACTCCAGCAGGACGGAGCCGGCCGCACTCAGCAGAGCAAAGAAGGCCGCCGTCAGGATATGGAACGGATTGATCCCGCCGGTCTGGAGCTGCCAGCTGCACAGGAAAATGATGGCCGCGGTCAGATTGCACCCGAAGAGAAAGAGGCAGTAGCCAGACTGACCGGCTCTTTTCCATGCAGGCCAACGCATCCGGAGGATAATAAAATTTGCGGACGGTATAGTTCTCATTCCTCAAATATACTTCCAGAAGACCGGCGATCTCTCGTTCATCATCCACGATTAAGACGGTTTCTGCTGCCATTGGCCTGGTCACCTCCCATGATTGCAGTTCTGCTTTTTATCCTACCATATCGCAAATCTACCGGCAAGAAAACATGTTTGTCATTTCCCTTTTGAACTATCTATCCCTTTGAGCTGCAAAGGACGGTTGAGGCATTCAACAGCACGCTCAGATAATACTGCCTTCCATTTTTCTCCGTCAGCATCGCCCCGTGGTACTTTTCCGCCACTGTCTTGATGTTAGAAAGTCCGGTTCCCGCCGGGGGCATGGGTTCATCGGAGCAGGTATTCTCAAAGGTCAGCATATAGAAGTCCCCCTGCTGTTTTCCGCTGACGCGGATCGCCTTGGCTCCATCGCCGGCGCGGCAGGCGGCGATGGCGTTGTCCAGCGCATTGGCAAAGAGTACGCACAGGTCAAAGTCGTCGATCCCGCAGGGCTTGGGCAGGACCAGGGACACCTCCAACCCGATCCCCTTCGCCAGCCCCAGCTTTTCTCCCAGCAGGATGTCCACGATCGGGTTGCCGGTCTGGTAGGGGAAGGATAGGGACTCCGAGACCGCCTCCAGCTTTTTCAGGTACTCCCTGCCTTCCTCCAGGTCTCCGCTGCGGAGCAGGCCGTCCAGGACAGATAGATGATTTTTGATGTCGTGGCGGAAGGACTTCGTCTGCTCGTAGCGGGCCTGCGCCTCTGCAATATAGATTTTCTGTGCCTGGGCCGCCTGGGTCAGAGATTGCAGCGCGGCCTGGGCCTGGAACCCCTGGCAGAGATGGCGGTATGCGTACAGGGTACACAGCAGCGCTACCAGCCCCATGACTTGCAGCGCCAACAGAACACCATGATTTCTCAATTCTTCAAAAGAAATCGACGGGAAGTACAGGCCGTATGCACTCTGGAGAATATACATCTCTGCGGCAAAGAAAAACAGAGTGGGAAACAGGATCAGTCCAATATTGGGGGCCTGACTGTCCTCCGTCCAGTCCAGAAATTTGCATACAGCACGGTAACAGCAGGTACACAGAGCGAAAAAGAGGATTTGCGCCGCCAAAAGCAGCAGGTACAACAGGGGATTTCCAATAAACTCAGGGAAGATCATAAATTCCAGTGAATTGAGGATTCCATAGGAAAACTGCGAAATATAGAACGCCAGCACCGCAGCCAGGCAGGAAATGGGCCGCTGATTTCCCAACGCAAAACGGCTGACCGCAAACAGGGCCAGCATTCCCATGCCGTTTGCGAGAATCCCGTTGAGATCAAAGTGAACCGGCACAAATTGGATTGCGAAGAGGGCAAGGCAGTAAACCGCAAAGTGCCATAGCTTTTTCCGTTTCCCGGTGAGGCGGCTGACAAAGAAAATGTGCATCACGCCCTGCCCTGTCAGGGTCAGAATATCCAGAAACAGGCTGAAGTAGTCCATGTCAGATCCCCCTCTCTTTCATATGGCGCAAAAGGGCCTGGGTCAGCTCCCGCTCCCGCAGCCGGGAGGCGGGGATGCGTTCCCCCAGGGACAGCAGCACCTGCCCGTCCTGGCACCCGCGCACATAATCCAGGTTGACCAGATAGCTCCGGTGGCACTTGAAAAAGCGTCCATCCACCCGCCGCTCCAGGCCCTCCAGCTTGTCGTAGTAATCGCTCACGGTCCCGTCATTTTTATGCAGATAGATTTTCCGGCCCAGTACCTCGCAGTACACGATGTCCGAGAGGAGAACGACCTCGCAGCCGGTCCCCCGCTGAATCACAATGTCCTCAGCGGTTCTCTGCTCCAGGGAGCGGAGGACCCGGTCCATTGTCCGGCAAAAGCGGGCGCTGTCCAGGGGCTTGAGCAGATAGTCAAATGCCTCCACCTGGAAGGAGTCGAATACGCACTCCTTCAGAACCGTTACAAAAATCAGCAGGCTGTGAACGCCCCGCCGGCGCAGCAGCCTGGCCGTCTCCATTCCATCCGGCTGTTCCATCTGGATGTCCAGAAAGATCACATCAAAGCTGTCAGCCCTCTCCAGCAGGGCGCAGCCATTGGAAAAGCTGCTGACAGAGTAATCAGTCGTTGATTTTTCTTTCATATAGCCTGCGAGATGGCCGGCAAGCGCTTGGGCCATCAGCGGCTCGTCGTCGCAGATCGCAAATGTTATCATGTTACCACCACATTTTTTTGCCCTGATTGTGTCCCCCGCCTCCGGCGGGGGACGCAATCAATCAACGGCTTTAGATTAACAAAAGCAGGACAGGGTTACAACCCCCGATGGTATGGAATGTCGCAGGTATGTCATGAAATGTTTTTACCCCGCTTAAAAAGGCCAGCGAGGGCAGCCTCAGCCGCTCCGCTGGCCTGGAGATTGCATAGACGGAAATGCCGGTCAGGTAATATCCCTCTTTGTATCATGCGCCTCGAAAAGACAGCTTGATTTCCAGTATGTCTCCCGTGATCCGCGCGGACGCCTGCCCGCCCATCCGCTCCATCAGCTCCCGCACGATGGACAGGCCCAGACCGGCCCCGCCCTTTGCCCGTGCGGGACTGCCCTGATAGAAGCGGTCAAACAGGTGCTCCGGGTCGGGCCTGGAGCCGGGGGGCAGAGGGCTGGAAAAGCAGATCGTCCCATCCCGGCCGGAAATGGTCAGACCGCCGCCGCTGTGGCGCAGGGAATTGACGATCAGGTTCCGGTACACCCGGTCCAGGGCCGACCTGCTGGCCCAGATCTTCATATCCTCCCGGTCAAACCGAAGCTCCGGCGTCACACCCGCCGCCTCAAACTGCGGATAAAACTCCGCCAGCGCGTCCCACAGGGGCGGCAGGGCAGCGATCGTTCCGCACTCCAGCGGCAGGGAGCCGCTTTGCAGCCGGGTATACAGGAACAGCTCTTCCAAAAGCTCCTCCAATTCCTCCAGCCGCTTGCGTATGATGCCCTGATACTCCGCCTGACGTTCCGGCTCCCCCTCCAGCAGCTGCAAATAGCCCATGGCCCCGGCCAGAGGGGTGCGGATGTCGTGGGAGATGCAGGCCATGGTGTACTTCAGCTCCTGTTCCCGCCTTGATGTCTCCAAACGAAGCCGCCGCCCCTCCTCCAGACGCTGATTGACCGCCCGGCACAGCCGCCGGGGGGCCGCACCGGACATTCTCACCGTCAGACACAGATTGCTCTCCGTCGGGGTCTCCTCCAGCACCCGGGCCATCTCCAGCAGCTGGGCGCGGTAAGCCCACAGGCGCAGCAGAGCGATCCCCAGGGCAGCAAGGGCCAGAATCAGGGCAGGCAGCATGGAAATTCCTCCTTAAATATCCCGTTTTCCCATGGCAAGCAGGCTTCCGGCGGCATAGAGCGCGGCCCAGCCGATGGCGCAGCCCAGGATCATGCTGATCTGGCCCATATTCGGCAGGGGTACGCACTGTTCGCTGACTACCATGCTGGGCAGGCAGCGGGCCAGGTTGGGCCAGTCAAAGCGCTGGCACAGCATTTGCAGCAGATTCGCCGTCAAGCCGCCCCCGGCGACAATCGCCATGGCTATGCCCAGGGTGGAGCTTCGGGTCAGCGTCACCAGCGCCAGGCCCAGAAGCCCGAAGGCCCAGTTGGGCAGCCACATCCAGAAGGTATATTGCAGGATGCCGCCGATGGGGCAGGCCTCCAGGCGGATTCCCAAAAATACTGGGCTCACCAGGGTGAGCAGTACGCCCAGAAGGGTGAGGGCCACGCTGTACACCCCGGCCACCAGGACCTTGGACAGCACGTACTCCCAGCGGCGGGGCCGGGCAAAACAGAGGTTTTTGATAAAGCCGCTGGAAAAGTCGCTGTAGACAAACAGCGTTACACCGATGCCGGTCAGCAGGAGCAAGAACCCGCTGCCCAGGCATTCGTGGACAAAGTCCAGCCGGGTCATGCCCCGCAGCTCCTCCTGCATATCCTCGCTGGAGCCTCCGGTCACAACCACGCCGGTGTTTTTCAATGCGTCCAGCTTTTCCGGGTCGGTGACGGCGGATATCGTGGCCACCATGGTCAGAAGGAGCGCCGCCGTCACGCACAGCATGATGTAAAAGCTCCGGTTTTTGAACAGCCGCCGTAGATCCATCCGAAACAGGTTAAACATGCTCTTCCCCTCCCATGCGCTCCAAAAAGTAGCCCTCCAGGTCCTGCCGGTGCAGGCCCATCTCCTCCACCGCAATGCCCGCCTGGGTGAGAATCTGCCCCACGGCCTTGGCGTCCGCGGTTTCGTAAATTCGGATCTCGCCCTCCGGCCGCATCTCCCAGCGGCTCAGATGGAGTTCCCGCTCCAGCAGAGCCGCCGCCTTCTGGGGCTGATCCGCCTGCAGGTGCAGATAGTCCGTGCATTTCTGCGCAAGCTCCCCGGCGGTGATCTGTTCCACCATGCGGCCCTGCTGGATGATGCCGTACCGGGTGGCGATCTTACTCAGCTCCCCCAGGATGTGGGAGCTGATCAGCAGGGTCAGCCCCCGCTCCCGGTTCAGCCGCAGCAGCAGCTCCCGCATCTCCCGGATGCCCTCCGGGTCCAGGCCGTTGATGGGCTCGTCCAACAGCAGCAGGTCCGGTCCGCCCAGCAGAGCCAGGCCGACCCCCAGCCGCTGCTTCATGCCCATGGAGTAGTGTTTGACCGGCTTTTTCTCTTTGGGGGGCAGGCCCACTGTCTCCAGAATCTGGTCCACCTGCCGCGCCGGGCTGTCCAATCCCAGCAGCGTGGCATACAGCCGCAGATTCTCCCGCCCGCTCAGGTCGGGGTAAAGTCCCGGCTGTTCAATGAGAGCCCCCACCCGTCGGCGGGCCACCGAATCCCGGATGGGCCTGCCGAAGATCAGGGCCTCCCCCTGTGTGGGCCGGGCAAGGCCGCACAGGAGCTTCAGCGTGGTGGATTTGCCCGCGCCGTTCCGGCCAATGAAGCCATAGATGTCTCCCTGCTCCACCACCAGCTCCAGGTGGTCTACCGCCCAGTTGTCTTGATAGCGTTTGGACAGGCCCATCGTCTGTATCACTGCCATACAAAAGCCTCCTTCTTTCTATTCCAAGTTTCCAGAGGTTTCCCGCCCCTGGAGGGGGCGGGAAACGAAAACCTGGGATTTTCGATTGCAGGCTCAGTCTAGCGGACAAGTGCCCAAACATCGCAAAGGAAGGGTAAAAAAAGTGCAAAGTTTACCTGCTGTTACGCTTCGGCCAATTTGAAACCAATCCCCCACACAGTCTGGATGTAGCCATCTGTGCCGCTGGGCCGCAGCTTGGCGCGGATGTTGCTGATATGGACGGTGATGGTCTTGTCCTCCACGGCGTATGCCTCCTGCCAAACCGCCTCGTAGATCTGCTGCTTGGTAAAAACCCGTTTGGGACGGGCCGCCAGCAGCTCCACGATCTTAAACTCGTGCGCGGTAAGATTGACCGGCTGGCCGGCGGCGGTCAAGGTCATCTCCTCCAGATTCAGCACCCAATCCCGGCAGCGCAGGAGCTCCCCGGAAGGGGCGGCGCTGACATGGCGCAGCTGCACCAGGATTCTTGCCCACAGCTCCTCCAGCTGATAGGGCTTGGTCAGGTAGTCGTCCGCCCCCAGGCCCAGCAGCTCCACTTTGTCGGACAGCTCCGTTTTTGCCGACAGGACGATCACCGGCGCCCGGCTGGACCGGCGTATCTCCCGGATCAGTTCACTGCCGGACAGTCCCGGGAGCATCAGGTCCACCAGCAAGAGATCAACGCCGCCCGCCTGCCAGAGCAGCCGCCCCTCCGTGCCGGAAAACGCCTGACTGCACAGGCAGCCTTTCCGCCTCAGATATTCGGCGGTGGAGTTGTTAATATCGGTATCATCTTCCACGATCAGGATGTGGGGCATGGGACGGCCTCCTCAATCAGTTTTGACCATGATAGCACATCCTGAAATGGTTGGAAATACCCTTGTGGTGAAATCTTCCCTGCGTGCTATGAAATGATCCCCTCAATATCCATACCGCTTCCGGTATCTCAGCAGCAGCGCCGCCGCCATTGCTGTTCCCAGCAGCGCCGCCGCCGGTGTCGCCAGCCACACGCCGGTGACGCCTCCCAGCAGAACAGGCATGATTTGAATACTGGCAACTGTGAACAGGAACGACCGGGAAAAGGCCAGCACAGCGGATACCACGCCGTTGGACAGGGCGGTGAACATTCCGCTGGCAAACACATTCAGCCCCACGAACAGCAGAGCCAGGGAGCAGAAACGGTTTCCTGTGACAGCCAGCTCATAAACCGGGCTGTCCGGCCGGGTGAAAATGCTCGCCGGGGGCGTCGCTTTTGCGCCCCGCTTGCACCGGCAGGAAAACGGGCGGGGGTTTTGTGAGCGGGAGCGAACAAAAAGCCTGTCCGTTTTCAGGGAGCGGCGGCAGGTATACAAGCCCCCGTCCCTCGTCCCCCGTGTCAAAACGTACATCGAAACGAGGTACGTTTCCGTCGATTCCTGGCGGGAGGAACACAGCCCCCCGGCACCCAAAATCAAAGGAGGCGGGCAAACACCCTTGGTGCTTGCCCGCCTTAATGACCACAGAGCGAACCCGGGCGGGGCGGTCAAGGTTGGCGCTGTAAGCGCCATGCACTTTAACCTTGACGGCCCCGGCTGGGTTTGCTGCCGTTCAGACAAATCATAAGTTTGCTTTGTCAGAGCAAATACTCCTTAATATCCCCGACAAACTGGTTGCCACATCGAGTAAGCTCACCAAGCACGCGGTTAATACCTTGTTCACTCTTATACCAGTTATCCTTTGTGATGTTATAACAATGAATTGGGCAGACCTTTATTTCAACGTCAGGGAAAGCCATTTGATATAGCATAAGACAACGCCGAGCATGAAACGCTTTACAGACAATCAAAGCGGTCTTGATTTCAATCCCTCGTTCATCAACAATCTTTCGAGAGAGAAAAGCGTTGTCACGGGTATGCCCTGACATATTTTCTCCAATGATAGCGTCAGCAGGTACACCGTTTTTAATTAGCACATCTGTAAAGAACTCACAGTCGGATTGATAATTGCCGCTGTATATGTCTGCTTTTGAGCGAACGCCAGGCCATTTATCACGTTTAACGCTGACACCGCCTGACGCAATAAGCCATTTTGCATATCCCTTGCGGTACAACTCTGCCGCATATTCAGGCTGCTCGGGGTGTGAGCCACCGGGCAAAAAGATAGCATCAACCTTTTCGGGCGCGTCAGAAACAAATATGTAGTTTGAAATATCTGTTATGATACGATTGCTCATTTGCAAACACCTCTTTGTCGATTCTGCTTTTATACTGTTCATCATAGCGCAATTTCCCTTCATTTGCAACAAAACTGTGCAAAAGTATATACTTATGTCGTTAATAATTAGATAGAGATAAATCATACTCAGAAAGGAGGTTTTATCGTGTCCGTTACCTACAGATTGCCCTACGACACCCCGCTCCGCTATCTGCCCCTGGTCTACATCCTGCCCCGTGATTTGCTTATGCGCTGTCCCACCCTGCGGAAGCTGCCCCGCCGCATGGGTACGTTCAATTGCTTCACGTCCATCACCAAGGACGGGCGGCTGTCCGCCAAGGAGATTTTGGGCAACCGGGCGCAGCTTTCCAAGTTGCAGGACGAGTTTCACGCCCACATGAGCAAGGCGTTTCCGGCCCTCCAACGGGGCGAGAGCGCCCTTGTCACCAAGCGGAAGCATATCCTCACATGGCTGTTCAAGCAGTCTATTGACCTCACCCGCCAGC
>ERZ808040.1039-NODE-1039-length-20392-cov-8.803446_pt1 | contig 20392 bp, 14 predicted proteins | sample MGYA00380191_ERZ808040 | MGnify/ENA primary metagenome ERZ808040 (study PRJEB31490, sample SAMN06133395) | mouse gut metagenome | isolation source: J6 | host: mice | place: China: Chengdu | collected 2015-05 ...
GGCAGCCTGCCAAGAAATCTTTCACCGTCACACAGATATGCCATCTGCACCGGCATCACATACTCGCCCTTTTCGTTAAACCCGCCGCCGCTGTAGCGCACCGGTACAACAGAGAGTTTTCCGTCCAGCAGTTCTTTCACGGTCTTATCGCTCCTCGCGATCCGGAATGAAACATACCCGTTTGACGGTATATCGGAAAAATCCCTCCAGGCACTCCCGGTATGCTCCACACCGTATTTTTTTGCAATCTTCTTGTCGGCGTATCCCCGCAGAACCACCCCGTTTTCCACATAGGTAAGCTTATCCCCCGGAAGGACGACCCCCTCGCCGTCAAAGAAATTATCATGCCAGCACTCCTTATCCGATACATCATGGCAGAGTGTAAAACGGTCGGAAAAGATCTTCTCTCCAATCTTTCCTGTCAAAAGGGAGGTTCCAAGGCAAAGTTTCTCTGCATCCAGACTTTGCTTCAGCTTCCCAAGCAGACCGTAATACTGTATCTGTACAATGATCTCCTCCGGAAGCTTCACTTCATTCCCAAAATTTCCCAGATAATTATCCGCCATCGAATAAAGCTTCCCAAGCTCAAAGTTGCGCTCCCCGATCCCGAACCAGCCATCCGAAATATCCTTGCTGTTTTTATGCTTAAAGGAAAAATCCGCATGAACCGAACAATCCTGATTGGAATAATTTAAGCCTCTGTCATTTTCCTGCAAGGATTTTGTTTTCTGCTGCCGGAGTCCCCCTTCCAGCCGGAAATCCGGATATTTGGAATGGATATGCTCCAGTGCTTCCTTCGTCATATCCATCAGCTCCTTATCCGAGAATACCCGCTCCGTTTTGTCGCGGTGACGCTCCCCTGTTTCCGGTTCAAACGCATACGGCCTCTTCAACTCCAGGTTCTGCTCCGCCTTTGCATAGCCTTCCTCGTCCGGCATTTCCCCTTCCTGATAATGTACACCGAGGAAACCATCTTTTCCCACACGGAAGGAATGGCTGACAATGTTGTTTTTGTCAAATGAAATAATTTTATTTTCCTCAATTTTTACCATGGATGTTGTTTCCATGTATGTAAACTTTTCTTTCATACTTCCTCTCAATCCGCCGCTTGCGTAGCATTTTAATTAACTGTCAGCTTTTTCACCCGTACCGTAGGTCCGCCCGCCGAAACCGGAACGCTCTGTCCGCCTTTCCCACAGGTATAGGTATTACACAATACAAAATCATTCCCGACCGCATCAATATCAAACAAAGTCTTGAAAACGCTTCCGGTGATGACATTGACGCGGACCGGCTCACAGAGCTTACCGCCCCGGATACGGTAGCAGCGATTCGGCTGCATGGTAAAGGTCGCCGAGCCCGTACCGTAATTGACCCCGTACACATAAATGCCATCCTCCACCCCGCCGATAATATCCTCCGGTAAATCCGTGCCCTTCTCCATGTATGTATTGGTCATTCTTACCATCGGGGAGTAATGATATCCTTCCGCACGCGCATTTCCCGTAATCTCCTCCCCGAGGATGGAGGCGGATTTCGCGTCGTGCAGCCTTCCCGTCAGAACACCGTTTTTGATCAGCCAGGTTTCCTTCGCCGGGTTGCCTTCGTCGTCAAATGGCGTATACCCGTTGTTTTCCATGTCCCCGCTGTCGCAGATCGACACCTTCTCGTTCCCGACCATCTTGCCCAGCACCCATTCTTCCTGAAGCGTCTTGTCGTTGAGCATAAAATCCGATTCGCTCTTGTGCCCGAAGCTCTCGTGGGTGAACATCGCCGTGACAAACGGCGCTAAAACACAGGTATAATCCCCCGCCGTGACATCCACCGCGTTTCTGGCGTAATCAAGAGCGCGGTCGCGCTCCGCAATGATCTCCTGCTCCCGGTTTTTCAGCGCATCAAAATCGAGCTCCTGATAAAATTTCCCTCCGTTTGTCGTCACGCCGTCCACAACAAAATCAAAGTTGATACTCATTCTGCAGCGCTGCATATCCTGACGGATCGCTGCGCCTTTGCTGGAATAATATTCTTTGCTTTTGTGGTCGCTGCTATAACTGGCATAGTACGTTTTCATCTCCTCAATCGAATGATCGACACAGGCAGCGATGTAGCCTTCGATCAGCGTATCCCGCTGTTCATTCGTCACCCTGCGGATATCGTTCTCCCCGTTATATTTGATCCTGTCCGCCCTGGCATCGCCAAAATTTTTGATGACAGGATCATCATAGATCTCCTTGTTCGGAACGGCAAGTGTTGCGAGGTTGTCGATTTCCGCCTGAACCGCATCCAGGTCATTGGTAACGCTCATATACCACATATTGCCGTCGTAAACGCGGATTCTTGCGCCGGTCACCGCCGAGCGCCCGTTCCCCTCCACTTCGCCGTTCTTGATAAAATAATAGTTGTTTTCCGTCCTCTCGATTCGAACCTCTGTAAAAAGGTCGTCTGGAAACTTGTACATTTGCTACCTCCTGATTCTGTTCTTCTTCCCTCCTGCCATTTTTGCTCTCCCGCTTCTGCCTTCGGAAAGCACGCAATCCGAGCATCGACGTGACCGGCTGTGTTCACTCCTGCCTCTGTTTTCTGTAAAACAGCTGTGACACTCTGCGCTCTCTGTAATTTTACTACAAAACTCCTTTATATTCAACGTGATTTCGGCAATTTGCCCATATCCGCTCAGATTTCCTTCGGTTTTATCTGCAGGGAAGGCAGGTCATGAAATAAGGTCGGTCATAAAATTATAAGATCATTCAGTATATTTAGATTCTGAAAAGAACAAAACAACACATCCAAGACTGCACCCCGATTCCTGCTGAACCCATCATCCGCATTTCCTGCAAATAACGGCGGCATAACAGGGACAGTAAGCGGGCAATATCACGGTTTTCTTCCGGCTCCGGAAAAAACCGGCATCTGCAGTTCTTAAATATCCTCCGAAAGCACCAGCTCCACCGGACAGTGATCCGATCCCCCAACACGGTCATGGATCTTTGCCGATACCAGCCTGTCCTTCAGCTCTTCGGAGACAAGCCAGTAGTCAATACGCCAGCCGACGTTCCTCTCCCTTGCATGAAACATATACGACCACCAGGTATACCGACCGGCCGTATCCGGATTAAAGTAGCGGAACGTGTCGATAAAGCCGCTTTCCAGCAAAAGCGACATTTTTCCCCGCTCTTCGTCGGTAAAGCCGGAATTTTTCCGGTTGCTCTTCGGATTTTTCAGGTCAATCTCCTGATGCGCCACATTCATATCCCCGCATACAATCACGGGCTTTTTTCGCCGAAGTCCGCTGAGATATGCCCGGAACGCATCTTCCCAGCGCAAGCGGTAATCCAGCCGCGTCAGTTCCCGCTTTGAATTCGGCGTGTACACCGTCACGATATAATACGGCTCAAATTCCGCCGTTATAACACGCCCCTCCTGATCGTGCTCCGCAATGCCGATCCCGAAGGAAACGGAAACCGGCTTCTCCCTGGTAAACAGCGCCGTTCCCGAATACCCCTTTCTCTGTGCATAGTTCCAGTACGCATAAAATCCGTCCGGCGTCCAGGCAAGCTGTCCCTCCGACAGCTTGATCTCCTGCAGGCAGAATATATCTGCGCGGGCCTCCTGAAAAAAAGCTTCGAATCCCTTTGTCATACAGGCCCGCAGCCCGTTCACATTCCATGAAATCAGCTTTTTCTCCACACGCCGCTCTCCTTTTCCTGCATGAAAGCATCCGCCGTCTGTCTTCCAGGCACCCTTTCTTTTAGGCTTTATGACATCCGGCTTTCCCGGTATCTCCGCTTTCGCCGCCTGCAGCGGCTCCGCTCAGAGCATCCTTTTTCAGATTCCTTAAAGTCTTCCCCCTGCAGCCTTGTTTCCATATCCTGCAGCACCTCTGCGGCACCTCCCTTTCCGCCTCCTGCGGCGTCCGGACGCTTCCTGCCGTTCCCTTCCCTGCTGCTTGCGTTCCTTCGAGCTGCAATATCCCGCGGAACCTTACCGGAAATTCTCCCGTTCAATAAACCGGTAAAATTCCTGCTCCGGCAGCGGCTGGGAAAAATAGAAGCCCTGTATGTAGTTGATCCGGATATCCTCCATCACCCGGAACTGCTCCTCCGTCTCGATCCCCTCGGCCACGATTTTCAGCCCCATCCCCTGTATCATGTGCATGGCAGCGTCCATCACATATCTTGCCTTCTCATTTGTAAAATAAGCCTGGATCATTTCCCGGTCAAATTTTACTATGCGGACCGGCATATCAACAATATAATTCAGATTGGAATGCCCCGTCCCGAAATCGTCCAGGGAGAACCGGATTCCGTAATCCATCATTTTCTGCATGTTGTCGATCAGAATCTTCTTTGCGCGCATGGAGGCGGATTCGGTAATTTCCAGATTGATGCGGCTCGGGTCAAGCCGGAAGCGTTTCATAATTTCCACATAATCGTCGGCCAGGCTTTCATCCGCACACTGCACGACGGACAGATTTACCTCGATATACTCTATGCCGAGCTTTTCCAGGCTGTTCCCGACAAAGAAATCACAGACCTTTTCAAACACCCGCTTTCCGACGTCAATAATCATGCCGTTGCCCTCGGCAATGGAAACGAACTGGAGCGGCGGAATCAGCTTTCCGTCCCGATCCAGAATGCGAACCAGAGCCTCGGCGCTTGTAAACCGCTGTTCATCAATAGAATAAATCGGCTGATAGTATACCTCAACTCGATCTTCGGCCAGAGCGTCCCTGATTTCCTGCGTCATTGCCTTCTCCGAAAACATCTGCTCCGCCACCAGATCCTCCACAAACTGAAAATAGTTCGTTATAGAATCTTTTTTCTGACTTCTTACATAATGTACCAAATCAAGCAATTCTCTGCCGGTATTTACGCAGCGGACATTATTGATAAAATATAAGGTCGGAAGGCATTGCAGGCTCTCGTACTTTTCAATCTGCTCCGGAAGTTTTTTCTGAAAAAACTCCCATGCACTTTGTGCCTCAGCCCTGTCCCTAAAAATGAGCACCATCTCATCTTCCATCGTTTTAAACGACGATGCCCCCGGTACCCGGAGAAAAATATCCGCAGCCCTGCTCGCAAGCTCCAGCGAATTTTTCAGCCTGGCGCCCCGCTGAAACGCATTTTCCAGCAGCACTGCAATAACAAAAAAATCTTTGTTCTTGCTGTACATCTGCTCGGTATAACGGTTGTAGGCGATATAGTTGAAAAGTCCCGTGTTCCTGTCCAGATGCAGCTCGGGATTTTCAAATTGAAAGAAAATAACGGAGATTCCAAGAGCGCAGGCAAAGCCCACTACCAGCAGCTGACTGTTCAGAAACTGAATAAGAGCCGCGGCAATCCACATTCCCATCCAGGTAATCACCGCTCTGCGCTGTCTGTCATGAATCCGCTTTCTCTGCGTAACCAGCGTGGCCAGATTCGCTCCGATAAAAAACAGGGCGCCGGCATAAGTCATCCATGTGCTCGGCCCGTAGCTGTAGACAATGCTGCCGTCCGCGTTGGAATACAGCGAAATCGGCAGGCCGTAGATCAATGCGCCGACCGCAATAGTAATCAATACATAACAGCGCATCTGCTTCCGATAAGCCGGCATTTGACAGCAGATATCCGATCCGACATAGCTTAAGGCCAGCAGGCCGACCAGCACCAGGCTGACAAGATAGGTTTTGCATACAAATTCTGTTAAAAACCACGGAATCCGGGCACGGTGCACAATCAGCACCACCGAAAGAATATCCATGCAGAGACAGAACATTGTGGTAAAATAAGCCGCCAGAAACAGCTTTCCGGATGCCAGATCCAGCCTTCTCTGTTTGCTGTATATAATCAGAAGCATAATGAGCAGTGCAACTCCGCAGCATTGAATTTCAATGTTCATACGGTCTCTCCCTCTCGATTTTCTCGTTTTGTAATTTCTTATATTATACCGCATGATCGCCCAAAAGGAAACAGAAATTATAGGAGCGGACAGGAAAACCATTTCTTTCCCGCCCATACCGGCATACCGGCGGACGACAGTCCGGCTTCTGAGCCAATAAAAAAGAGGCCTCCCTCTTTTGGGAAGCCTCTTTCTTTCAGGCTGTACTGCAGCCTGTCGTCACATACTTACGCCGCAGGAGCAGCCGTTACTTCGATCTCAACCTTATCGGTAACCGTAACTGCCTTGTCGCCTTCGCCTGCCGTGTACGATACCGTGATGGTAACCTTGCCAGCTGCAACGCCGGTAACCGTACCATTCGCAACCGTAGCCTTAGCATCTGCGCTGCTGGTCCAGGTCAATGTAGGGTTTGCTACTGCCTCGCCCTTCTTATCCGTAACTTTAACCGTAAGGGCAAGGGTCTTGCCAGCCTCAACCTTCAGATCGCCGGTGTTCGTGATCTCAACCGCGGTCATATCCTTTGCAATCGTAACCTCAGTTACAGACGGAAGGGAGCACTTTGTCTCATCCTTATCCTTAACACCTGCAATACGGAGAGTCAGGGAAGTCTTGCCTTTGATTGCCTTGCCGCTGGTAACCTTCGCCCACTTTTCGCCGTTCTTGTACTCGAATCCGCCGGCAGAGAAAGTAAGAGTAGCACCTGCATCGTCAAACTTATACGTAGCGATTTCGGCCGTGCCGTCAGCGCCGCCGAGCAGCTTGCCAGCCTCGTCATCCGTGAAGGTCGGATGTGCCTTAACCGTTACGAATGCCGGAAGAGAAACACCCTTCTTGTCATCCTTCGTGCGCACAACCAGTGTGAAGCCCTTGTTAATGCCTGCCTCTACGTACTCCGTTAATGCCTTGGAGCTCTCTGTATCCGTGAGGCCCGCTGCTTTTCCAACTTCCTCAAGGATCTTGCTCGGTGCGATTGCTCCGCCTGCTGCGCAGTCAATATACTTCAGATCACCGTTCGCATCAATGATGCCGTACTGAGCTTTCTTCGGAAGCTTAACGGTATCCTTTGTGTAATCAATGGTAACCTTCGGAGCCTTTGCCATTGCGGAAACCTTAACCTTAACTTCTGCGCCGGCCGGTGCTCCAACTACCGCTGCCTGATCCCCTTCTGCTGCCTTGTTCTCAACCGCTGCCTCGCGCATAACGAGCGTCGTGCCCGCTACCTTAGCCGTTGCCAGATCAAGGTCTGCCAGGTCGCTCCATGCATGGCCGTACAGAGGCTTGAATTCATAATTACCCGTACCGGTAATGCCGAAGCTCTCCTTGTAATACTTCAGGAGCTTTTCTGCAAAAGCGTCATCTGCCTCATCTGCACCCTTTACCGGAGCTTCCTTTACGGTATATTTGAACTTCGACTTTGCCGGCTGTCCGCTGACCGTCATGCTTACCTTCTCGGTGTTCTTATCTCCCCAGATTCTTATATAGGAAGGCTTCGCTGCCTTCAGGAAAGAAAGATCAATCGTTACGGCGCCGTCCTTGCACGGATACGGATAAATCGTGCCCGGCTTGGTGTCCCCCTCTTTCTTCAGAACCTCAAGGAACACGTAGTTATCACCCGTCTTAGGAGTGATGGTAAGGGTGTAATTGATATAATCAATGTCACCCTCCACCTTCACGGCCTGAGTACCTTCCGTAGTGTCACCCTCTGCTGCTCTTACTGCCCCAACCGGAGCTGCCGCAGCCAGCAGGCCTGCTGCCATCGCAAACGCCATAGCCTTTGCAAAAAACTTCTTCTTTAACATGATATATACCTCCTTGTTTGTGTGCGTTGTCTATCCTTGACAATCCTTTCGCTTATGTAGTTTTTGGAACCGGCGGCCGCCGTCTCCCTTGAATAAAACAATACCGTTTTGCTTTCCGGAAAGCTACCACCCTCCCCGGAAGCATGGCTCAGAGCTCCAATACCAATACTACCTTGGTCAGCTAATATATCGGCCTGCCATCGGATAAACTTAAGTGCCTTCACAAAAAACCTTGCTTGGCAGCGTCTGTTTTCCGGAAGTCACCGATCACTGAACTGTCTTGATTATAGGCCGGATTTCAGCCGATGTCAAGCCGCCCGGATACATTTTACGCGGATTTTACATAGCGCCCCCTTTTGATTATATCCGCCTGTCCGGGCTCCTGCCGGGTTCTCTTTTCATGGCCAGAAGAGCCTTTGCAGGTACGGCAGCCCTGCCCTGTATTTCACGGATATAATCCGAAAGCCGCATAATTTCCGTTCCTGCAACCCTCGCTCCGCCCTCGGTGGCGTCAACAAACCGGATGCCGTCTGTGCCGGCAATCACACGCTCGATAAACTGCCGGTAAATATCGAGATTGCGGGCCGTCGGAACAGGATTCCCGTCAAGATCGGGCACCATCCGGTATGCCCCTTCCGTTTTTGCGGCAAACGCCGTATCGCTCGCGTGATCGCGCCCGCCGGTAAACGCAAGGTCAAGCCCGACAAAAATTACCTCGGCCGCCCCAAGGCAGAGCACGGCGTCCAGCGCCGCCGTAATCACCGACCCGCCCGTCCGGATCAGACCGCAGCCCTTTTCCTTTGCAAACTGCTCCGCGGGCGCAAAGCCCTCCTGGCAGAGCAGATAATGCTTTCCGCGGTAATCAGTAAAAAAGCGGTAATACGCTGTGGACAGCCCGAGCATGGGGATCTGCGCATCCACGCCGTCGGCCTGCACGAAGGTCGGAGCCTTTGCGTCCGTCACAACAAAATAATCCGGACGTATCCCCGCCTTCAGCAGCTTTTTCAGCACCGTGCCGACCGCCACAATCAGCCCGTGCTCCTTCGCTTCCTTCAGCATGCGGATATTTTTATCCAGCGACGGGCCGGCTGCAATCAAAAATACTCTTTTCCCTTTAAATTCCGGGCGCAGTTCGTCCGCGAGCGCATCGTAAGCCGCGATATTGCGCCGGAAATTGCCGTACAGCGCACCGCTCTGCCCCTGCTGCGACGCCTGGCTGACAAACGCGTCCTCCATGCGTTCCCGCAGCTTCTGTCCCCGGATCAGCCGGATGGACGGATAAAAGAAGCACACCTGCGCATCCGGCGAGCGCTTCACTGCGGCAGCAAAGCGGATCCCGTCCTCGTCCGCCTCCGCCGTCACCTGGCCGCTGCCCTTTAGCTCCCCAAGAACCCCGTATTTCCCGGCCAGCTCCAGCAAAAAGGCGTCGCTCTCATAGACCTCGACAAAGATATATTCGCTTCTCCTCAGCAGTGCCTGCACGGCGTAGCCAAGCCCCATCCCGTATACGATGTAGCGCTCCTGCTCCGGCCGGTACCAGCTGCGTGCCAGCTGCTCACCCTCCGTCTCCGCGCAGAGATTGCTGTGCAGATAGAATTCTGTTCCGCCCTCGCCGACACGCAGCGTGGGCAGGCCGCTGGAGGTATATTCCACGGCATAACTGCGCCCGCCCCGGTCAAATGTTTCCGCACCGGAAAGCTCCGTCCCGACAATATGCTCCTGCACGGAGTAAAAAAACGGCAGCACCGACTGCCGCAGCACGTCCGCCGCAAGAATATATTCCTTCTGTTCGAGCGGCTTCAGCAGCGCTCCCAGAAGAAACAGAATATTATCCTTCCCCGCATCAATTCCCGTTCCTGAAAAATAATCGCCGGCCGAAAGCACGCCGCCGAAAATGTTCTCCATCGCCGGGATCTCGCCGAGCAGCTCCGTGTTGGCGGCATAATAATCCTGCTCTGCAAACGCCTGCGCAATCCGTTCCGCACACGGGATCATAAGCTTCAGTCCTTCATACAGCTTCTGTATTTCCGCTTTCATGGCCATACCTCCCTGCATACCGCAGCCCCTTTCGTGCTGCTTCCATGATCAGTTCTCCGCCGGCCGGTACAGCCGGCGGTAGCCCTCCGCCAGCAGCTGCCACTGCTCCGCTGTAAGCTCCTGCTCCGCCGTTTTCAGCAGCTCCGTCTCGAGTGCCGAAAATCTCCCAAGATACGGGCTGCTTAGGTAGTCCGGAAAATTCTCCTTTACGGCGCGCTGCATCCGGTCAAAGGGAAGACCGTTCATCTTTGACATCCGCAGGAAAAAGGTATGCAGACTGTTAATGTAGTAGAGCCGCAGAAATTCAACCTCAAACTCGCGGTAATAGCGTTCCAGCACACCGCGCCGGCGATATTCTTCCAGCTTGGCTTCCTCGACGGCAAGACGCTCAAGATGCCTTTTGGAATCCGCGGACAGTATCGTTGACTCCGGATTTACGAAATAATAATAGAGCTCGCTTCCCAGCACATAGCAGCTTTGCGCCGCAAGCTTTACCATCGCCATCCAGTAATTGTCCTCATAAGCTGTCTGCTCCGGAAAAGCAGGTATCTGTTTTTCCAGAAATTCCCTTTTGAACAGGCGGCAGTAAATCCCGCCCGGCAGCCGTTCCAGAAGGAACTGGCGCCGCTCCTCCTCTGTGTGTACATCGATCCGCCGGTCTTCACACACTCGGGGATTCAGCGGCTCGGAGGCGTCGAAGGCACGCTTTGCACAGCAGTTCACAAAATCACAGTTTTCCCGCAGCAGCGCGCCGTAGAGCCGTTCGAACATATCCGGTGCTGTCCAGTCATCCGAATCCACAAAGCCGACCGCATCCGCCGACGCGTGCTTCAGCCCCTCGTTCCGCGCACCGCCCTGCCTGCGGTTTTCCGGAAGGCTGTAAATCTCCACGGAATCCGGATACTTGGCCTGCCACCAGCGCAGCTTCCGCGCAGTGCGATCCGTCGATGCATCATCCACGAAAATCAGCTGCAGATGTTCAATCCCGATCGTCTGCACGGTAAGCGAGTGTATGCACCGGTCAATATAGCGCTCCACATTGTAGCACGGGATAATAACGCTGATTTTCTTTTCCGTTTTATCTGCTTTTTCGATTTCCACCGGCATGTTTACCGCCTTTCTGCTCTGCGCGCTTATCCCGCCGGCCCGGAGGATTGGACGCGCAGTCCTTGCATGTGCGTCCGCAGAACCCCGGAACAGAGCTTTAATTTCCTCTGAAAAACTTATATTTCCCGCATTTCGGCATCGGGCCACCCGCGCCTCCGGCCCGGCAAGCACAGACCGGCGCACACTCTCCGCTTTTCCGATATCATCTGTACTGCGGTTCTGTTCGCCGGTCATGCCGTATCTATGGACTTTTGTATCCGCTATTTTATGCAGTACTGCTCGATCGCGGCTTCCGCCAGCGGTTCGGCATGCACAAGCCTGCCGAATTCCCGCAGCTGGCTGAGTCTGCCCTCAAACATTCCAAGCTGCTTAAGTTCTTCCCGGAATTTTCCGGCAAGCATGGCATGGGAAACAATCCCCTTCCGCGGATCGGTGTTGGTACCGCCGCTCAGCTGAAATGTGTCGATCAGCACCTCGTCAATATAAGCAATCTCGTAGCGCTTCGCCAGACGCAGCAGAAGCTCGTAATCTTCCAGGATCGGCATCCCGGTATCGAACACGCCCACCCCTTCCGGCCCGGTAAGCGCAGACCGGCGCACGCAGACGGCAGGCGCACCGATATAATTGCGCCGGAGCAGCTTTTCAAACAGCCGGCCGCTCCGATCTTCCGCCGGGATTCCGTCATCCGGAATCAGGCGCCGCTCGCCCTTCTCCGCTGTTCTGGACATCGGATGATAGACCAGCGCTGTGTCCGCGGAGCAGGCCGAAAGCACCTGCACCTGTTTTTCAAGCTTCCCCGGCAGCCAGACATCATCGCTGTCCTGAAAAGCAATGTATTCGCCGCACGCACGCCGGATTCCCGCATTTCTCGCCGCGGAAACACCGCGGTTGGACGGAGTCCGCATATAACGGATTCTCCCGTCCTCCATGGCCCCGACGATCTGCCGCGTATCGTCCGTCGAGCCGTCGTCCACCACGATCAGCTCCAGCCTCCCATAGTCCTGAGTGAGCACGCTTTTTATTGCCCGCGGCAGATACGCCGCCCTGTTCCAGGTCGGCAGCACCACCGAAACCAACGGCTGTTCCATAATTTTCCTCCATGCTTATGGCAGGCTGGCCTGCGCGCTGCACTGCATTAATCTGAACCGCTTTTCTTTCAAACATCCGACCGCGCCGCAGCTTTTCTTAACGGCGCGGTCGGAACGGGCAGCTGCACCGGCTTATTCCGGCTGCAGCTCCTCGATGATCCGCGACGTCGTATCAATCACGTACTCGATCTCCTCCTCCGTCATAGCCGGAAAGATCGGCAGGGACAGCGCTCTCTCGTAATATGCCTCCGCCTTCGGGCAGCATACCTTCGAATAGCCGTGCTCTCTGTAGTACGGATGCATATAGACCGGAAGATAATGCACATTCACCAGCACTCCTGCCTCATGCAGACGGTCGTACGCTGCGCGCCGGATCTCCGCCGGAACAAGAATTACATACAGATGCCATGCGCTGTTCACCATCGGGATCTCATACGGGACGGTCACGCCCTTCACTCTGCGGAAGGCTCTGCTGTAACGGTCCGCGATTTCTCTGCGGCGCTCCAGGAACTTCGGCAGCTTCTTCAGCTGGCTGATGCCGAGTGCGCACTGCATATCTGTCAGACGGTAATTGTAGCCGAGCTCAAGCTGCTCATAATACCAGCCGCCCTCGCGCTGCGTCATCCACCTCTGATCGCGCGTAATACCGTGATTCCGGAAGCGGAGCAGCTTCTCATAGTATGCCTCGTTGTTCGTCACCACCATACCGCCCTCACCGGTCGTGATGTGCTTGACCGGATGGAAGGAAAATACCGTCATATCGGAATAGGAGCCCGTCATTTTTCCGCGGTACTCCGCACCGAGCGCGTGCGCCGCATCCTCGATCATTACGAGCTTGTGCTTTTTCGCAACGACCCAGTAGCGCTCCATATCGCACGGCTGGCCCGCAAAGTCAACCAGCACGAGCGCCTTCGAATTTCTTGTAACCTTCCGCTCAACATCCGCCGGATCAATATTCCAGGTGCGCGGATCGATATCGGCAAACACCGGCTTGCCGCCCGCGTAGAGCGCGCAGTTCGCGGATGCCACGAAGGTTAGCGGCGACGTAATTACCTCGTCATCCTCGTCGTCCCCTACATCCGCCGCTCTGCAGGCCGCATGCAGCGCCGCCGTGGCGCTCGAAAACGAAACGCCGTATTTTGCACCGACATAGCCGCAGAGATCCTTCTCAAATTCCGCAACCTTCGGCCCGGTCGTAATATAGTCGGAGCGCAGTACGTCGCTCACCGCCTTGATATCCTCCTCGTCAATCCACTGCCTTCCGTAAGGTATCTGCATGTCTTTTTCCTCCATTCTGCAGCCTTTTTCCGGCTGCTCTTTTTGCTGTACTTTCTCGATTGCCCCGCCATGCACTCCGGGGCCTCTGCCGCTGCACTTCTTCAACTCTTGACGTCCGCCCGGAAAAAGGATAAAATAGCAGCAAACCAGTTTCTGCTGATCTTTTACCGAAGGGGGGCCTTTTCATGTTGCAATCCTGCAGCACTTCCAAAAAACATATTCTGTTTCTGTGCTCGGAAAGAACCGGCCGGCCGGAGACGGAGCTTCTTCGGAGCGTTCTGGCGCTTTTTCCGGCTGACCGCTTTGAGACACAGCTCGTGCGCCTCACAGGGGAACGCCCGGACCGGCAGTTTCTGCAGCTTGCCTCGCCTCTGAAAAGCCGCCTGCATCTCATCTTTTCGCTTGACTGCCTCGGCTTTGATTTCATGACGTTCGGCGGCTTTCCGCTGTTCAACACCTACTGGACGCCGTGCGCTACTCTTCTGACCCGGCCGGCAGCACAGTTCGCACCTTTCCTTCGGCTGGAATGGAACCTGAACGTCGCACTGCTCTGCAGTTCCGGCCCGGACTGCGATTACATCCGCAGAAACTTTCCTCAGCTTGACGACATCCGGCTTATCCCGAATCCCGCAGAAAATCCGGAAACACTTTTTTCTGAGCTTCTCTCGCTGGCGGAACGCTATCCGGCGTAAGCCGCAACCGCTTTTATTTTCCCATGCATTGAGACCGACCCTGTTTTCCTTAGCAGTCCGGATTTGCAGCTGTCTCCGGTTTTCTCCATTTTCCCGGCAGCCTGGCTCTGCAGCTATACCGGGCTTTTCCCGGTTTCCGCGGCATCAGAACCGCACGCCATGCCGAGCATTTCGAATAAATGCCTGCTCAGCGCATGCCTGCTGCGCACATATTCCCTGCCGTTCGCTGCGATGCGTGCCCGCTCCCCGTCATGCTCCAGATAGAAGGCCGTCTTTTCCAGCAGTTCCTCCTCGCTGCAGTAAAGCACAATATTCTCGCCGTCCCGGAATTCTCCCTCCATATCCCGCTGATAATTGCTGATCAGAAAGCCGCCGGCTCCAAGCACATCCATCACGCGCAGAGGAATTCCCGTTTTTATCATACGGTGAGTAATATTCAGGTTAATTTTGCTGCACAAGAAAGCTTTCGGCATATCTGTATTGTAATCGATTACTCCGCGATTTTCAAGTCCCGAAATGTTTTTTGTATCACTGAATGTGTAAACTGTCGTCGGAAAACGCTCCGAAAGCGCTGTAAGCAATACAAAACGTTCCCTTTTTGTCGCGCTCGTCAGCAGGAGGCTGAGTGCAAGCTCGCGTTCTGTTGTTTCATAGCGCGGATCAATCGTCAAATTGGACAGAAGCAGCTTTGCCAGCTCTTCATTCAGCAGCTCATCCAGAAAACGGTCGGAGCAGATCTGCAGCTGCGCCCGCAGCATTCCCTCAAGATAGCCCCGGTAATACGGAGAAAGCTGGTATTCATCCGCCGAGCGCTTATTCTGATACAGGCTTCCGATAAAACAGACCTCTGCCCTGAACCGTCCGCGCTCCGCCGCCGTAGGCCGGATGCCTGCGAGCCGCTTTTCGTTGACGCCGAGCGGCATATACGCCGCATGGGCCGCGCCCCGCCCCTTCAGCCATTCTGCCATGGCGCTGTCACAGCAGAAAATATAACTGGTATCAAAACCTGTCGCAGGGCAGTACAGCCCGAAATCCTCGCCGTCATAAATCCAGGAAATATAAGGGATTCCCGCCTCCTGACAGCACTGCGCCGCAGAAGGGTAAAAGTTGTATGACAACACAGCGTCAAAGCCCTGCTTCAGGCGCTCTGCCAGCTTTTCTTCAAAATAGGAGTCTTGGCATTTGTCCCGGACAACATAGCCGATTCGCTCTACCTTGTGCCCCATTCTGCGCAGCGTTTCCTTCAGATCAGGATAGCCGAAGCCATTCCATTCATAGACAAGCAGTTTCATTCTCAAAGCACCTCCAGAAGTTCCGCTGCCCTCGCTGTCCAGCTGTGATTTTCCCGCACTGTCCTGCAGCCGTGCGCCGCGATCTCCAGCGCCTCATCCGGGTGCTTCTGGTAATATTCCGCCATATCCCGCAGCTCCCGCCCGCTGCCGTACTGTACAAAATCCCGGCCGGCTTCCAGAAGCCCGGCAAAATCCGCCTGGTAATTGCTGAGAAGAAAGCCGCCGCATTCCAGAATATCCCAGCAGTTCTGCGGCACTCCCGCACTCCGGCAGCGGTTTGTCATATTCAAATGAATGTAAGGCGCCGCATAATGCGCGGCCAGCTTTGCATCATAGGAAATCGGCCCGCGGCAGCCGTCCCGTCCGGCATCCGCCGGTTCCCTGCTGTACCATACAAACCGCGTCCCGAATTCCTGTTTCAGATACCCGATACTGCGCGTCCGCTCCAGCATCGTTGCCTGCGTCGGCAGAATGCAGCTTGTCAGCAGATACCGGTAGCGCGCTGCATCCTGTCCTGCCTGCGCGATCGGCAGCAGCTGCCGGAGTCCGTCCAGCAGGGTATCGTCGATCATGTCGTCAAACAGACTGCAGCCATATACCTGCGTCTGGGCGGACGTGGAGGCATCCAGATAGCCTCTGAGCTGATCGGGCAGGCCCGAAAAACGGGAATAAATATTATCCGTATGCCGGCTTCCCACAAAGGAAATTGCAGAATATTTTGGAAATTGCCCCTTTTCGCCGTCCCCCATGCGGGATATTTCCTCGAAATCCGGCCCGCCCTCCGCCCGCTGCTGCGCAGGCGCCGTCAGCACCGGGGCAAGAGGCAGATATGCGGCATTGGCTGCTCCTGCCGCAAGCAGCTGTTGCGTCTGCCGCGTGTCCGGGGAGAGCAGCAGATTGCAGTCGTTTGCCAGATTGTCTGCGATCACAGCCATTGCAGGCGCATCGATGCAGTATGCGGCATACAGCACTCCTTCCAGCTGACATGCCTCCGAGAGCGCAGGTTCGTAAGCAAAGGCGAACACCATATCCGCCCGCTGCTCCCGCAGAAGCTGACGGAGGACAGGGAGATATCGCTCCCTGTCCTCCGCAGCCGCCAGAGGACAGTAAAATTTTACAACCGTACAGCCCGCCGCACTCAGCGCAGCCGCGCAGACCGCTTCCGGCTGTGCACCTGTCTGATATAACAGTATTTTTCCGCTCCTCATAATCCATGCTCCGTCCTGACGCTGCGGCGTCTCCGTTTTTTGTTTCTCTTACGGCACCCTTGCCTTCCTGCCAGCCGTACTCCCGCCGCAGATGCGCTTCGTTTTCCGTTTTTCTTACACCCTTGGCCTTCCTGCTGACCATGCACCTGCCGCAGCTGCGCTTCGTTTTCCGTTTTTCCTACAGCACTCTCGCCTTCCTGCCGGCCGTGCTCCCGCCGCAGCTGCGCTTCGTTTTCCGTTTTTCTTACAGCACTCTCGCCTTCCTGCCGGCCGTGCTCCCTGCGACAGTGCGCTTCATTTCCGTTTCTTTTACAACGTCCCTGTCTTCCTGCACCGGCCGTTCTTCCCGTTTCAGTTCTCGTCAGGCTTCTGGCCCGGCATCAGATTCAGCATCCTCAGCTCGTCCGCCAGCTGCGCTCTTGTCAGCCATTCCTTATTATTGGCAGAATTGTATTCAAATCCATCCTCAACAAGCACGCCGCCCTTGGTAAAATATCGCTCCATATCCCACCATTCAAAATGAGGATAGACAATAAAATGCTTTTCATATTCATAGGTCATGCGCGAATCGTCCTTCGTCACCATCACCTCATGCAGCTTTTCCCCCTCGCGGATGCCGATCTCCTTCATCTCGGCGTCCGGCAGCATCGCGTATACCAGATCATCAATATGAAACGAAGGGATTTTGGAAATATAGGTTTCTCCGCCCTTGCTCTCCGCAAGCGCCTTAAAAACAAGCTCCACGCCCTGATTCAGTGTGATCCAGAACCGCGTCATCCGCAGATCGGTCACGGGCAGTTCTTTTTCGCCCCGCTCGATCATACCGCGGAACAGCGGAATTACCGACCCGCGGCTGCCCGCCACATTGCCGTAGCGCACCACGGAAAAGGTCGTGCCGTTCTCGCCCTTATACGCATTTGCTGCGATAAAGAGTTTGTCCGAGACAAGCTTTGTACCGCCGTACAGATTGATCGGATTCACCGCTTTATCCGTCGAAAGCGCTACAACCTTCTTCACGCCGCAGTCAAGCGCGGCGTCAATGACATTCTGCGCCCCGTGAATGTTGGTCTTAATCGCCTCAAACGGATTATATTCACAGGTCGGAACCTGCTTCATCGCCGCCGCATGGATCACATAATCCACTCCGCGGAATGCCCGATACAGCCGATCCTTGTCCCGCACATCTCCAATAAAAAAGCGCACTTTAGACATATCCACTCTGTTCTGATAATCATTTTTCATGATATGCTGCTTAAACTCGTCCCGGGAATAGATAATGATCTTCTTTGGATGATAGCGCTCAAAAATCATTTCCAGGAATTTTTTCCCAAATGAACCAGTGCCGCCGGTAATCAGTATTGTTTTGTCGCTAAGCATCATTACCCTCCATTATTTCAATCTTAAATATATTCTTCACATTTTCGGATATATGCCGGAGCGCTTCGCCTCCGGTCTGTTCCCTGCCTTTTTATGCCGTTGAACAGGTTCTTATCCGCGAAATCGCCCCTCTTCAGAAGAAAGGGAGAGAAAAAACAGCACACAGCCGTCATCGGAAGCCGCACCAATACCGTTTTCCCCTTTTTCTGAAGTCTGCACTGTTAGGCAGCCGTATATCGTTCTGCAATACCTTACATCGCATAATGAAGCTTCTCTCCGAGCTCCCCGGCCGCCTCTGCCATCGCGCGGTAAAGACGCCGGTTGGCCGAAATCAGAACCCGGCAGCGCTCCTTCTCCGTCCCTTCCGTCTCCAGCATTTCGGTGATGGCCGGTATGGAAACCTGCTTTATGGCGTCATCCACCAGGGGATAGACGCTGCAATCCGCAATCAGCGCATTCCGCTCGGCAATCCTTCCGCGCAGCCATGCCGATCGCTCCGAACAGTACTGATCTGCTCTTCTTGCATCCGTGCGCTCTAGGGCAATGCTCTCCCGGTCAAGCAGAACGCAGAGCTCCTGCGACAGCTTGCGGATTTTTTCGGCCTCCAGGATGCCCCTGTGCAGATACTTCGCTAAACTTTTCCGCTCCTCCCCGGACAGCGTGCGCAGATTCTCCCTCAGCAGCGCCGCAAAATCAACCGGAACCGTACAGTATTTTTCTATTGCTTCCGAAAGCGTCATCAGCCTTGTTCCCCGGATCAGCGCGCCGCCCTCCGTTGCATCAATCACATCAATTTCGCCCGCCGTCTCCTGCACGACGCGCTCGTACCAGCGAAGATACTGCAGCCAGTCATGCCTTGTTTTTACCTTTCCGCCGTCCGTGCCGTCCACATAGCAGAGATTTTCCTCTTCCGCCTGGATCGTCATGGTTTCTCCACCGGCATGGGTAACATCGCCGTGATAGGACAGATCCTGCCCAATCAGAATTATCCGCCGGAATCCGAGGGCTGCACACACGCTGAATGCAGCCGTCGCGACCGAGGCGCCCCCGTGATAATCGCGCATGTCCCGCCCGATTTCGTGATAATACTGTTTCAGATATGCGTGGGAATCAAACCAGATTTTCCGGGTGGTATGAAGACGCATAATCTCATGGTTCGCCTGTATCTGGGCAAAAAGCGGGATATCCGCGAAATCGGTATCTGTAAAATATTTCTGCCGGATATCCGCGTCAATCATAACCGCCGCATCCGGCTTCACTCCGTGCGCATGCAGGGTCCGCAGCGAGGTATCCACAGCGATAATAAATGCCCGGCCCTCTGCCTTTTTCAGCTCGTCCACATTTTTATCCAGAGAAGGCCCGGCCGCCACCAGAATGGCGGAAGCTCCGGTAGGAAACCGTCCGACCAGCGCAGAAAGCGTTCCGGCCTCCGGCACATAGCGCATATTAAGAGCAACATTCGAAGCGATCGACCGTCCGAAATGCATCTCTGTATTGCGGTTTGTATATACACGAATATTGTTTGCCCGGATCAGTTCCTCAAAAAATGCCAGCTGCTCCGGGAATATCCTGTCGTACTGCGGATGAATGCAGACGCTCTGTTTTTTTGCATTGGACCAGTGAATGCTTCGGTCAAGCAGCGCATAGATCTGTTTCCGGAAAATACTTTCCGTAAGCAGTGTCAGACGCCGATCCGACAGCAGATCCCCCAGCTCATATCTGCTCTGTACAAAGCGGAACAGCTCTTCCGACGGCTCATAAGCAATCACTGCCGCATCCTGCGGAAGGCGCTTCAGAAGCGCCCGCAGGAAATAGCCGTTTCCGACCCCGAACAGCAGGACGATTGCTCCCGTTTCTGCCAGCTGCTGACCTGCGGCCCATGTGTCCGCCTCTGCCAGAGGACGATAATTGCTGTTCAGCCGGAATGTCTCTCCGGATACGGCAACGGTCATATACGGATTTCCGTCACGCGCGGGCTCCGAGGTAAATAAAAATTTCTCTGCCATACACACCTGCCTTACTCGAGCTGTCCGGCGATCTGCTCCATACGATCAAGAAAATCATACTGAAGTATATCCGCCAGAAGCACGGAATCTTTTGCCTCCATCGCGTTTACCGCCTCGGTCAGCAGCCGAACCAGCTCCTTCTCATCAAACTCCGGCTTCCCCTGCGACGCCTTTACCGAAAACAGACTGTCCAGCAATCCCGCCATCGGCTCCAGCAGCTCCCCGAATGCCCGGTATCCCTCTGCCTCCCTCTGCGTATAAAAAAGTTCCGTGGTCTTCCCGATTGCTTCCGACAGCTTCTGCACTGCCTGCTTCAAATCCATGATCTCGCCCATGCTCTGTCCCCCGTTTCCTTCTCTCTCATCTGCCCCGCCCTTTTCTTCATGAGAAGCCCCATTCTCCCGACGATGCAATCTCCTGCCGAACCGCAGAAAACCGTTCCCATCTGTCTAATGAGGTTTCTCATACAGAAACCAGACGAACTTTATTCAGCCCTATTATATCACAAGGCACATTCTTCAACAATATTCCGGCAGAGAAATCTTTATAAATAATCGAGTAGGAGGCGGTGATTAACCGCCGTCCTCTCACACCACCGTGCGTACCGTTCGGTACACGGCGGTTTCAA
>ERZ808040.1041-NODE-1041-length-20382-cov-6.042650_pt1 | contig 20382 bp, 21 predicted proteins | sample MGYA00380191_ERZ808040 | MGnify/ENA primary metagenome ERZ808040 (study PRJEB31490, sample SAMN06133395) | mouse gut metagenome | isolation source: J6 | host: mice | place: China: Chengdu | collected 2015-05 ...
CACCCCGGGGGGAGGAGGACGGCCAGGTGTCCCTGGGGGACATGGCCGGGGCGGCGGTGCTGGAGCAGCTCCGGACCGTCTCGGTGGACACCCTCACCCCCATCGAGGCCATGAACCTGCTCTATCAGCTCAAAAGCCGGCTGTAAAAAAAGAGAGCCGTGCGGAAAACCCGCACGGCCCTTTCTCCATATTCTTGAAACGCTTCAGCTCTTCTCCTCGAACACCGCCCCGCAGGAGCGGCAGTGGACGGTGATACGGCCCTTTCCCCGTGGCACCCGCATCTGCTGGCCGCAGTTGGGGCACTTGAAATAGCGGTGCTCCCGGTCGTGGGTGCGGGCGCGGAAGGCGCTCCACCGGCGGGCGGCGGGCCGGACGGCCTGGAGGAAGCGGAGGTTCTCGGCCCGGCGGCGCTCCAGATCCCGGGACAGGGCACGGTACAGGCTCACGATGATCAAAATCAGGGTCAGCACCTCAAAGATCAGCATACGCGTGAACAGATAGACCACATAGAGGATCACATACAGCGCGGTCAACAGCACGTTGAGCTGGTCTCCCCCATAACGCCCCGTCATAAACCGCATCATCCAGCTCCGGATCATGGGCGCTCACCTCCTAGGTACAGGGAATCAGGATATTTCCTATGATAACGCCCGCAAATGAACCCGTCAATGGGGTAAGCGTAAACAATATGTGAATTTTCAGACCAAGTCTGGGGGCGGCTGGACCGGTTATGTGGCGGGGCCGTGCCGCGGACGGAGGGAGGATGTATTTCATGCAGTATACAAGCACCTATCAGTCCCCGCTGGGGGAGCTCCTGCTGGCCTGCGGCCAGGCGGGCTTGACCGGGCTGTGGTTTCTGGGGGGGAGGTTTTGCGCCCTGGGGCTGGACGTGGAGAACGAGGCCCGGGAAACGCCGGTCCTCACCCAGGCGAAGCGGTGGCTGGACGTCTACTTCTCCGGACGGGAGCCGGACTTCACGCCCCCGCTCCACCTGACCGGCACCCCCTTCCAGCGCTGTGTGTGGGCGCTTCTGCGGGAGATCCCTTACGGGGAGACCACCACCTATGGAGAGCTGGCCCGGCGCGTCGCGGCCCAGCGGGGCCTTCCCCGGATGTCCGCCCAGGCGGTGGGCGGGGCCGTGGGGCGCAACCCCGTCTCCATCATCGTCCCCTGCCACCGGGTTGTGGGCGGCGGAGGCAGCCTGACCGGCTACGCGGGCGGCCTGGAAAAAAAGCTGGCGCTGCTGGCCCTGGAGGGGGTGGACACAGCGCGCTTCTCCATGCCCAAGGGGGGCGCGGGAGCCGGCCCCGCTTCCATACAAGGGAACGGCTCAAAAAGCGGCTGCGGTCATTATGGATAAAAAAATCCAACCAATTTTGTGCAACACACAGAAAATTACAAGGCAATGTTGACAGTTTTGGCGCCCAGGGCCTATAATGCGGTTGTATTCAAGGTCCAACACAGATGCGCGCTGAGCACCAAACAGGAACGGGCAGCCTGGCCGTCAAAATGGGAGAGGCCGATCGTATGGCGCAGGTCCCGGCTGAACACGGCGCACCCGCCGGCAAGGCCCGCATTGACGCAGCCCATAGCGCGGCGGTGATGAATCAGGCTATGCCGTTGTCATCACCGCCGTCTTTTATTATGCTTGGGACGGGCGACGCGGGGCGCGGCTTCCGGAGCTGGAGGCGCTCAGGGCAAAACGCTTTGAACAGGAGGTTCACAAACGATGAACAAATTTTCTCTGGATGGAAAAGTAGCGCTGGTCACCGGCGCGTCCTACGGCATCGGCTTCGCCATCGCCAACGCTTTGGCGGAGGCGGGGGCCACTATTGTGTTCAACGACATCAAGCAGGAGCTGGTGGACAAGGGCCTGGCCGCCTACAAGGAGGCGGGCATCACCGCCCACGGCTACGTGTGCGATGTCACCGACGAGGATGCGGTGAACAAGCTGGTGGCTAAGGTGGAGGCCGAGGTGGGCGTCATCGATATCCTGGTGAACAACGCCGGCATCATCAAGCGCGTCCCCATGCTGGAGATGTCCGCCAAGGACTTCCGCCAGGTCATCGACGTGGATTTGAACGCCCCCTTCATCGTGTCCAAGGCCGTCATCCCCTCCATGATTAAGAAGGGCGGCGGCAAGATCATCAACATCTGCTCCATGATGAGCGAGCTGGGCCGGGAGACCGTGTCCGCCTACGCCGCCGCCAAGGGCGGCCTGAAGATGCTGACCCGCAACATCGCCAGCGAGTACGGCCAGTACAACATCCAGTGCAACGGCATCGGTCCCGGCTATATCGCCACCCCCCAGACCGCGCCGCTGCGGGAGATCCAGCCCGATGGCTCCAAGCACCCCTTCGACCAGTTCATCCTGGCCAAGACCCCGGCCAACCGCTGGGGCGAGGCGTCCGACCTGGGCGGCCCGGCTGTGTTCCTGGCCTCCTCCGCCTCTGACTTTGTCAACGGCCACATCCTCTATGTGGACGGCGGCATCCTGGCCTACATTGGCAAACAGCCGCAGGGGGATTAAGCTATGAAAATTGCACTCATCAATGAGAACAGCCAGGCGGCAAAGAACGGCGTGATCCTGGCAGCACTGAAAAAAGTGGTGGAGCCCATGGGCCACACTGTAGACAACTACGGTATGTACGCTGCGGACGACAAGGCCCAGCTCACCTATGTTCAGTGCGGCATCCTGGGCGCGCTGCTGCTGAACAGCGGCGCGGCGGACTTTGTCGTCACGGGCTGCGGCACCGGCGAGGGCGCCATGCTGGCCATGAACAGCTTCCCCGGCGTGATCTGCGGCCATGTGGAGGACCCGGTGGACGCCTACACCTTCGCCCACGTCAACGACGGCAACGCCGTTGCCATGCCTTTTGCCAAGGGCTTCGGCTGGGGCGGCGAGCTCAACCTGGAGTACGTGTTCGAGAAGCTCTTCGGCTTCGGCCACGGCCAGGGCTATCCCCCGGAGCGGCGGGAGCCGGAGATGCGGAATAAGGGCATCCTGGACCAGGTGCGGGCCAAGACCTACCGGCCCCTGCTGGACGGCTTGAAGGCCATCGACCAGGAGCTGGTCAAGGGTGCCGTGGCGGGTGAGCACTTCCAGGAGCTGTTCTTCACCAGTTGCAAAGACCAGGCCATCGCGGACTATGTGAAGGGGCTGCTGTAAAAAGCCATGCCAAAATCCCCGATATCGGATGGTATCGGGGATTTTGAGTATTGTATATTTCTGTGAGGGATGAAGCAATGGCAAACTTAAGTATTTCTGTTTTGAATGCCCAGGGAGAGATGGAGTACTGGGTGCGGGGGGAGGATGAGGTATATCTTGTATATCCCCAGCAGTACGAACCCGGAGACCGGATTATTTTTACCGCGGACCAGGTCCCCGGCTTCTATGTGATCCGAGTGGACGGGGCCATGGACGAGGCCTATGTGTATCTCACCCAGGGGCGGGTGGAATACCCCATCCCCTTTGAGCGGAACGAGTATTCCCAGGGGGATCGAATTTCCTACTGCCCGGGCAGCTTCGCGGGTCCTTCCCACTATATCACCATGCGCAGGGCCAGGCCGGAGGAGGATCGGAATTTCCGCAATCTGGCCAAAAACGTGATGGACCAGCACGAGGATGTGGGATGCTACCCCCATGCCCACGCCAATGCAGAAACCAAGGGCCCCATTGCACCGCTATTTGCTGCCCGCAATGTGATTGACGGCGTACTGGCCAATACCTGCCATTATCCTTGGCCGTTCCAGTCCTGGGGCATTGACCAGCGGGAGGACGCGGAGATTACGGTGGAGTTTGGCCGCCCGGTAGATGTGGAGGAGCTGCGCCTGACCACCCGGTCAGACTTCCCCCATGACAGCTGGTGGACCCAGGGAACAGTGAGCTTCTCAGACGGCACATCGGAGGTGGTGGAGCTGGGCAAGCGAGTGGAGCCCCAGAGCTTTCCCATCAAGCGCCGCGGCATCACTTGGCTGAAGGTGGGGCAGCTCATCAAGGCTGACGACCCCTCTCTCTTCCCGGCGCTGACGCAGATTGAGGCGTTTGGGCGAAATTCAGAATAAAAGGAGGCTATGACGATGATTTTTTCATCCTCTCTTGCAATAGGCCGCCCTTATCCTTATCCGACGGCCATCCAAACAGCTCTGGAATGGATCGCGGGCCATGATATCGCCAACATGGAACCGGGAACCTATGAGCTTCAAGGGCGGGACATCTATGTGAATATCCAAGACCTCATAACCAAACCGATAGAAGAATGTCTCCCTGAGCGGCATACCAACTACCTGGACATCCAGTACGTCGTCTCCGGTGTGGAGCGAATGGGCTATGCGCCCTATACGGGCAGGGAAACCGTCCAATGGGATATGCAGGACAAGGACATCACCATTTACAGAGACTTGGAGAACGAGAATTTTGTGGATGTGGCGCCCGGCGGTTACTGCATCTTCTTTTCCGACAGCATCCACCGCCCCTGCTGCGCCGCCGGAAGCCCCGGAAGCGTCAGAAAAGCGGTGGCGAAAATCAAGCAGAGCCTGCTTGTCCAACATAGTGAAGAGGAATGATGCTGCCATGTCAAAAAAGAGCAATGACCTGGGCAACGACAGCGTAGGCCGTCTCGTGGTCCGGCTGGCCTTTCCCGCCATTGCCGCACAGCTGGTCAACGCGCTGTATAACATCGTGGACCGCATCTACATCGGCCACATCCCCGAGGTGGGGGACCTGGCCCTTACGGGGCTGGGCCTGTGCTTTCCAATCATCATGTTCATCTCCGCCATGGCGGCTCTGGTGGGTGTGGGCGGCGGGTCCAGGACCTCCATCCTGATGGGCGACGGCGATATGGATGGAGCCAACGAGATTTTGGGCAACTGCGCCGCGCTGATGCTGTTGATCTCCGGGGGTTCCACGCTGCTGTTTCAATTGGTAAAAGAGCCGATGCTCTATCTGTTCGGCGCCAGCGCCAATACCATCGACTACGCCGTCAGCTATCTGGGGATCTACCTGTGGGGGAGCGTTTTCGTCCAGATCGCCCTGGGCATGAACAATTTCATCACCATCCAGGGCTTTTCCACCATCTCCATGGCCACCGTGCTGGTGGGCGCGGTGGTAAACATTGTGCTGGACCCAGTGTTCATTTTCGGGCTGAACATGGGGGTGCGCGGGGCGGCCCTGGCCACTGTCCTTGCGCAGTGCGTCTCCGCGGTCTGGGTGACGGCGTTCCTGTTGGGCAAACGGACGAAGCTGAAGCTCCAGCGCCGCTTTTTTCGGCTAAAGAGCTCGGTCATCCTCCCGGTGGCGGCGCTGGGCGTGTCCCCGTTTATCATGCAGTCCACGGAGAGCCTGGTCACGGTTTCCTTTACCTCTTCTCTGTATCGGTATGGTGGGGACCCGGCGGTGGGAGCCATGACCATCTGCGCCTCCGTCATGCAGGTCCTCTCCATGGTGTTCATGGGGCTGGCCCAGGGGACCCAGCCCGTGGTGGGCTTCAACTATGGGGCAGGTAAGATCGAACGGGTGAAGCAGGCGTTCCGTATCCTGCTGGTCAGCAGCCTGGTCTATGCTGTCTGCGTGTGGGGACTTGTTATGCTGTTTCCCCAGGTGTTTGTCGGCCTGTTCAACAACAAGCCGGAGCTGGTGGAGATTACCACCTGGGCGCTGCGCATCTACCTGGCGGGGTTTTTCCTGTTCAGCGTGCAGTTTTCCTGTCAGCAGACCTTTGTGGCCTTGGGGCAGGCGAAGATCTCTCTCTTCTTGGCCTTGCTGCGGAAGATCATCCTGCTTATCCCGCTGATTTTCATTCTGCCGCGGATTATGACGGACAAGGTATTCGCGGTGTTCTTGGCGGAGCCGGTGGCGGATGTGCTGGCGGCCACCATTACGGGTATCGCGTTTTTCATCCGCTTCCCCAAAATCCTAAACGCCAGGCCGGACCGCTCATCCCAATAGCGTTTGCCCCTTCCGCACGGAATCAGGCAGGGGTGCTCAAATAGGAGGCAGCACAATGCGCGACATCATCAATTTGAATCAGGACTGGAAATTTATTCGAGAGGACGCGGGCCTACCAACCACGCTCCTCGAGCACTGGCAAGACGTAGACCTCCCTCACACCTGGAACGCGGTGGACGGTATGGACGGCAGCGGTAGCTACTACCGGGGCCGCTGCTGGTATGCACGTGCTTTTGAAACACCCAAACAGCCTCTGCCCGGCGGGCGGGTGTACGTGGAGGTGCTGGCGGCGGGCCAGCAGGCTGCGGTGTACGTCAACGGCAAGGAGGCGGTCTACCATGAAGGCGGTTATTCCATCTTCCGGGCCGATATTACTGATCTGTGCAAAGAGGACGGAGAGAACCTGCTGGCGGTGTCCTGCGACAACTCCGAAAAAAGCAGCGTCTACCCCCAGTCCGCCGACTTCACCTTCTACGGCGGGCTATACCGGGGCGTGAATCTCATCAGCGTACCCAATACCCATTTCGACCTGGATTACTACGGTGGCCCTGGCCTGCGGGTGACCCCCAGGCCCTGCGGGGAGTGCGGCGGTGCGAAATTTGAACTGGAGAGCTGGGTGACCGACCCGGACGAAAATTTCACCGTCATGTACTCTATAAAGAACGCGGAAGGACAAGAGGTTGCCTCCGCTGTTCGACCCGCTGACAACACCAAGGTTACGGTGGCCGTGCCCAATGCCCATCGCTGGGGCATCGACGATCCTTACCTCTACAACGTCACCGCCACCCTCCAGCGCCGGAACGAGGCGTATGACGAGGTATCCGTTCAGGCAGGTGTGCGGGAGTTCTCCTGTGACCCGCAAAAGGGTTTCTCTCTCAACGGCGTGTTAACCCCACTCCGGGGGGTCAGCCGCCACCAGGATAAGCTCTATCAGGGTAATGCACTCACCCGGGAGGACCACTTCGAGGATGCCCGCATCATCAAGGAGCTGGGGGCCAACACCATCCGGCTGGCCCACTACCAGCATTCCCAGGATTTCTATGACGCCTGCGACCAGATGGGCTTCATCGTCTGGGCGGAGATTCCCTTCATCAGCGTATTCAATGAGGACCCCGCCGCCCATGACAACTGCGTTAGCCAGCTCAAGGAGTTGATCGTCCAAAACTACAACCACCCCTCCATCTGTTTTTGGGGCATATCCAATGAGATCCTCATCGGGGGCATCTCAGACAAGCTGGTGGAAAATCACCATGAGCTGAACAAGCTGGCAAAGGAACTGGACCCCACCCGGCTGACCACCATCGCCCACGTGTCCATGACTCCAACCGATGGGCCTATGCACAAGATTACTGACGTGGAAAGCTACAACCACTATTTTGGCTGGTACAGCGGCAGAATAGCGGACAACGGTCCCTGGCTGGATAAATTCCACGCTGAGCACCCCAATATTTGCCTGGGTCTGTCCGAGTACGGCTGTGAGGGTATCATCACCTACCACGGCCCCAGCCCCGCCTGCAAGGATTACAGCGAGGAGTACCAGGCGCTGTACCATGAGCACATGGCTAAAGTGCTGGACGAGCGGCCCTGGATCTGGTCCAGCCATGTGTGGAATATGTTCGACTTCGGCTGCGCGGCCCGGAACGAGGGCGGCGTAGGAGGCCGGAACAACAAGGGTCTGGTCACTATGGACCGTAGGACGAAAAAGGACAGCTACTATATATACCAGGCGTATTGGAACAAAACGCCCATGGTCCACATCTGCGGGCGGCGGTATGCCCAACGGGCCGGAGAAGCCACTGAAATCCGGGTGTATTCTAACCAGCCCGAGGTGGAACTGCTCATCAATGGCAAGCCCATGGGTAAGCAAACTGGGGATAAGGTGTTTGTGTTCACCGTCGCTCTGGAACCGGGATTCAATTTCGTGGCTGTGCGAGCTGGAGATGTAAGGGATTCTATTACCTTGGAAAAGGTGGAGCGGGAACCCGCCATCTATGTGCTGCCCGAAGTGAAGGACCGGGCGGAGGGCGTGGCTAACTGGTTCAAGCTGGCGGGCGATCTGGACCTGACCGCTCCTATGGAGTTCCCCGAGGGAAAGTACAACGTAAAGGACACCATGGAGACATTAGCCCAATCCACCGAGGCATTTGAGGTGGTGCACAAAGCGGTAAAGCTAGCCACCAACTTTGATTTGGCTCCCGGCGTGGGTATGTGGGATGTGATGAAGTCCATGTCTCCGGAGAATATGATAAGTATGGTGGGTAGTATGATGCCTGATGGTTTTCTGGAAAGTCTCAATGCCAAACTGATCAAGATCGACAGAGCATAGTTTGGCACAATACTTTGTTTCATCCTCGACGCCTTGGAGCCATTGTGCGCCGGGAGATGATAAATAGGCGGCTGTCCGCAAGCCAGCCGCTACCTTCTCCTAAGCCAGCCTGTCAGTGCATATGGCAGGCTGGCACCTTATAATTCGGCAAAACTATGGCCGTGAGGTGTTTGCGTGATAGAAATCAATTAAAGTATGTATGGAAACAGCACTTTAATACGCATAAACGGGCCAGCACAAAGGACGCCAGGAAGTTAAGCATACTTCCTGGCGTCCTTTTTTGTCGAATAGTGTCGAATGGGTCGAAGCACCGCCATGATTTAGTTTGCGCTACTCCCCAACTGTGCTACGCCGCCCGTGCGCCGCCTCAAAAATCTGAGTTCGTGCCCAACCACATTCAGATTTTCGGAGGTAAGTGATGAATAAAGCCAGTTCCCATGATATTTCAAATAAAAATTTTGATTACTGCGACACCTGCTGTCGTGGTTACCCTCTACCATTGGCCCCAGAGTGCAATGGAGGAGAGGGGGTGAGCATATGAGCCCCAGCGAACGGCGTCGGCAGTTGCTGGAAACGTTATGCCGCAGGCGGCATGATACATACGGCAATTTAGCCCGCGAGTTCAATGTGTCCGAACGGACGATCTGCCGGGATGTTGCGGTGCTCATGTGCTCCTACCTTGTTGAAACTGTTTGTGGCCGGTTTGGTGGAGGCGTAAGAGTGTTGGATGGCTACTACTGCTACCAAAAATCTTCCGCCCACAAAGCTCTCACCCCAAAGCAAATCTCGCTTCTTCGGAGGCTGAGAGAACAGCTTGAGGGGGATGACCTCGACACAATCAACAGCATCCTCGTCCAATTTGCGCCCTAACGCATATCTCGCACCTTGAAAAACAACGGGGCAAACTCCCGTTCATAGTCAATATGTAAGTGTGCGTCCCACACAGACCACCCAATCGCCAAGACTGCCTGCGGGCCAGGGCCGGAGGAAAGGAGGTGAATCCCTTCCGGTCCCTGCCTGTCAAAGCGATCACATCAAAGGTACGAGCGACACCTGGATGGCCGGACGGCGCTGGCACCGCCGCCAGATGTGGGACACACCGCAAAGATCCGTATCGCAGGGTAAAAGGGAGGTACTGTGGGAACGGCCTGGGCAGCTTAGTCACCTGCCGCCACCGTCTGTCAGTATCGCGCCGCCAAGCCAAAGGCGGGCTTACATATTCCCGTGCCGGGGGTGAGCAGCAGGGCAGTCATGCCGCCCGATAATACGGCACACATTCACATATAGGGTATGGGAGGGACACCCGCGCCGGTCAATTTCCTCACAGTATGGGGGCACAAACAGGACCGGCGCGGCCTTCCGCCCCGCTTGCGGGATGCAAGACCCGGCACCGCAGGGCTTCCCTGTGGTGTTGGGTGTTTCATCCGGCAAAAACAAATAACAAAACGGCCCAGGGCCGGGGAGGTGAGTAAAATGCAGGTTCCAATTTTTCAAATCAACGTCAACACTGGGCGGCGGGAGGCCAACCCGGAAGCTGTGCAAAAGCTGGCGGACAGCATTTCCAAGGTGGGGCTGTTGAACCCCATCACTGTAGATCAGGAGTATACCCTGATTGCCGGACTGCACCGGCTGGAGGCGGCGAAGCGTCTGGGCTGGCCGGAAATCGAATGTACGGTCAAGAATTTGGATGGTCTGTTGGCAGAGCTGGCGGAAATTGACGAAAACCTGATCCGCCGCAAGCTCCACTATACGGACGAGGGAAAACAGTTGACCCGCCGCAAAGAAATTTATGAGGTGCTGCATCCAGAAACCCAACAGGGCAGGCGCAATGGTCAGACTTCTAAAAACGAAACCGTTTCGTTTTTAGAAGCAAAACCATTTTCAGTGGATACAGCGGAGAAAATCGGTACATCGCGCCGAGCGGTTGAGCAAAAAATTCAAGTCGCCAAAAATCTAACCCCAAAAGCGACAAAGACTGTAAAAGAGCATGACATAGGTTTCAAAAACGCACTGAAGCTCTCCCGCCTGCCCCCGGAGCAGCAGGAGGACGCGGCCAGCCAACTGGCAGCGGGTGAAATTCACTCGGTAGATGAATACTGTCCTGCCCCGGTAACGGCCCAGGACGATGTTCCGCCGCCTGTTCCCACGGCATCGGAGGTCTGTTATCCCACGATCAAGGATTCGGTGGAGGATTTGAAGAACCCGGACAAGGACCGCAGACGCACCCCGGACACCTTTCTCATGACGTTTTCATTTTTCTGCAAAGGTTCTGCCAGGGGGTCGCAAACTACTCCACCCCGGAGCATGAGGCAATTTTTCCGGCGCTGACGCAGGAGCAGTTGGGGCAGCTTCGCGGCGAAATACAGTCTGTTCACACCGCTTTAGACGGTTTATTTCACAAAATGGAAGGATGTGCACGAAAATGAGTTACCGCAAGAAAAAGCGAACCCCCGCAAATCCGAAGCAGACCGTGCTCACCGGCATGAACGCCGATGTCCAGGGCATCGAGGAGCTTCTCTCCACCGGGGAGCTGTATTCCGGTCAGCCCTACCAACGCCCCGTGCTGGATCGGGTGGTGGACAAGCTGGTGCGGGAGTGGGACCCCCGCCTGCTCACCCCGCTGGTGGTCAGCTATCGGGATGGCCGCTATAATCTGGTGGACGGCCAGCACCGGGTATGCGCCATGCGGAAGAAGAACGGCGGCAAGGATGTGACGGCTCTCTGCCGGGTCTACCACGGCCTGACCTACGAGCAGGAGGCGGAACTGTACTACAAACTGGATCGGGCCAAAGGCCATCTGCGGCTGGCCCATGCTACCAAAGCCCTGGTGGAGTCCGGCGCGGACGCGGAGATCATCGAAATCAAGCGTCTGCTGGAGGACACTGGCTTTGTGTGGGCACTGGACAAGCCCACGGGAGAGGCGTTTGAGGTGGAGGCCACCCGCGCCGTCATCAATGCCTACCGTCTGCTGGGCGGGGCAGCTTTCTCCCGGATGCTGGAGCTGACCGCCAGAACGTGGCACGGCGCTCCCAACTCGGTGAAGGCGTCCTTCCTCTCCGGCATGGCCCTGTTCCTCAAAACCTACGAAACGGAGCTGGACGATGACGTATTCATCAAACGGCTGTCCTCCGTTGACCCGGAAGAAATCCTTCGGCGGGGCAAGGCCGACTTCTCCACCAACAAGGCCGCCCTGCGGTTCGCCCGGGTCATCCTGGGCAAATACAACAGCCAGCAGCGCGGGGGCCGTAAGCTCCCCTACCGCTTCAAGGGCTGAACCACTACATACCGCCGCAGGCCGGGAACGGTCTGCGGCGGTTGTCCGCTTTTACGATAGGAGGTACAACAATGGCGCAGTTGCCCTTTTCCCCTGCCAGTATGCCTCTGGCGGATATTCGGGATATTTCCGTGGACCCGAAGCTCCCCAAGGAGGAACGGATCGCCGAATTTCTCCGGCAGATCAAAAATCCCTACTGCTTCAAGTGCGGCAAATTCACCGTCCGGGCGCAGTTTGCCGACAACGGCGTGTCCCTGGAGGACTGCCTAAAACAGATTTTGATTTAGTGCTTTAATGTGTTGACTTGCCCGCCGGGGTATGTTATACTTATGACTGGAAAAAGAATTAAATAGGGATAATCCAGCCACTCGTTACATCGCGGGGTAAGTCCGTGATGCAAAGGAGTGACTTTTTTATGCCTAAATACAAGGGCGACGCATACCTGCGCCTGTCCTACTCCGCTGACCGCAGCGTGGAGAGTGACAGCATTGCCAATCAGAAGAAGCTCATTGAGGACTTTGTGGCGGCTCACCCGGACATTGAGCTGGTGTCGGAGCGGGTGGACGATGGTTACAGCGGTGTTCTGTTTGACCGTCCGGCGTTCCAGGAAATGATGAACGACATTGTTTCCGGCAAGATCAACTGCGTGATTGTCAAGGACCTGTCCCGCCTGGGCCGGGAGTACATCGAGACTGGCCGCTATCTCCGACAGATATTTCCCGCCTACGGCGTCCGTTTCATTTCCGTCAATGACGGTATCGACACCGCCAACGAGCAGAACGGGGACGATCTGCACATCAGCTTGAAGAATCTGCTGAACGATACTTATTGCCGGGATATTTCGGTCAAGACCCGGAGCGCCCTGCTGACCAAGCGGCAAAATGGGGACTATGTAGGTTCCTGCCCCATTTATGGCTATCAGAAAGACCCCAAAAATAAGAATCATCTTGTCATTGACGAGTACCCCGCCCGTGTGGTGCAGGACATTTACCGCCGCCGCATTGATGGGGCCAGCGCCAAGCATATCGCGGAGGAATTGAACCGGCTGGGCGTTCTCTCCCCCATGGCCTATAAGGAGAGCCGGGGCCTGCCCCACCCCACCGGAGGCTTTGCGGATGTGCCGGATGCCAAGTGGTCCGCTCGTGCGGTGATCCGCATTTTGCAAGAGGAAACCTACACCGGCGTTCTTTTGCAGGGGCGGCAGGAAACCCATAACCACAAGCTGAAAAACATCATTCATAAGCCTGCGGAGGAATGGGTCCGTATTGAAAACGCCCATGAGCCGATCATCCAGAAGCGGGACTTTGACCTGGTTCAGAAAATTTCCAGCCTGGACACCCGGACGGCCCCGGACGGCGAGGCGGTCTATCTGTTCTCCGGCCTGCTGGTATGCGGCTGCTGCGGCGGGCGCATGACCCGGAAAACCAACACGGTCAAGGGCAAGAAGTACATCTATTATCACTGTCCCACCGGGAAGAAAAAGGGCTGTACCCACCCGGTCATGCTGAAAGAGGCTGATCTGATCGACTGCGTTCTGGCCAGCCTGCAAGCCCATATCCGGCACGTTGTCTCTCTGGACGAGCTGCTGGACAGCATCAGCGAGGAACAGATCAACCAGGAGGAAATTGCCAAGTTTAAGACGCAGATTGCGGATAACGAGGTCAAGCTGGAAGAAGCCCGCCAGTTCAAGGCCACGCTTTATGAGAATTTCATCAGCAATCTGATCAGCAAAAAGGACTATCAGGATTTGAAGAATCTTTACACCGGGCGGGCGGAACAGGCGCAGGAGGCCATTGACCGTCTGCGGGCCGAGATGGAGCTGGTAACGAACAACAGCAGCTCCCGCCTGCGGTGGACCCAGCACTTCAAGGAGTTCTCCGCCATGACCACGCTGGACCGGCGGGCGGTGATCGCCATGGTTCAGTCTATCCGGGTGGAGGGCAAAAACAATTTGGTTATTACCTTCCGCTATCTGATCGAATACGTCAAGGTGCTGAAACGACTGGACCAGATGGGGAAGCTCCCGCCTGACCTGCGGGACGTTCTGGATACGCTGGCGGCAGCGAAAAAGGAGGCGGCGTAAATGGCGCGGAAAAGCAGAAAAGGCGTTGCGACCCTGGAACAGCCCAAGAAAAACTATATGAAAATCTGGCGGACGGCGCTCTATATCCGCCTGTCGGTGGAGTTCAACGGCAAGCGGGGCGATTCCCTGGAAACCCAGCGTCAGATCATGGAGGCGTATGCTGCTCTCTGCCCGGACCTTGAGATCGTGGAGGTCTACACCGACAACGGCATCACGGGCCGAACCTTTGAGCGGGAAGCCTTTCAGCGGATGCTGGCCGATGTGGAGGCCGGGAAAATCAACTGCATCATGGTGAAAGACCTCTCCCGTCTGGGGCGGAACACCATCGACACCGGCTATTACATTGAGAAGTATTTTCCGCTCCATGGGGTGCGCTTTATCGCCGTCAACGATCAGTTTGACAGCGAGTATGGGGAAAACAGCGGCAACCATCTAATTGTGCCTCTGAAAAATATGATAAACGAGGCTTACGCCGCCGACATCAGCAAGAAGGTCCGGGCACAGCAGAATCAGGCCATGCGGGACGGGGAATTTGTGGGTGGACGGCCTCCCTACGGCTACCGGAAGGACCCGGACAACTGCCACCGCCTGCTGGTCAACGAGGACACGGCCCCTATCGTCCGGCAGATTTTCCAGTGGACGGTTGATGGTGTTCCGCTGAATGTGATCGTGAAGCAGTTGAATGAGAGCGGCGTTATGACCCCCGGCTACTACCTCGCCAGCATTGGCCTGATTACCAGCAAGAAGCTGATGGGCAGCGGCAAATGGCAGACCTGGACGGTGGGGAAGATTCTTGCGGATCAGGTCTACACCGGCGATATGGTGCAAGGCAAGCACACCAATGTCGGTCATAAGCAGGTCCTCACCAAGCCGGTAGACTGGATCGTGGTACGCAATACCCATGAGCCGCTGGTCAGCCGGGAGGTATTCGCAAAGGCCCAGGCCGTCCGGGAACAAATGGCGTCCAAATACACCAGGACTATGAAGGTCCCTTACAGTGAGAACATCCTGCGGGGGCGCGTGTTCTGCGCCCACTGCGGCAAGAACCTCCACCGGCAGAGAAGCCACGGGCGGTACTTTTACCGCTGCATTTCCAATGACCGCATGGGGAAAGGTTCCTGTACTGGCGGTGTTCACCGTCTGCCAGAGCCGGATCTGTTTGATATGATTTTGACTACCGTCCGGCAGAAGGCGGAGGTCGTGATGGGCGAGGCCCTGCGGCTGAAACAGTGTGACGGCAAGATCGCCGCGCAGAAGGTCCGGGTGGATCAGGAGATTGCCGAGCTGGGACAGCAGACGCAGAAAAATAAGGCCATCCGTGCGGGCCTCTATGAAAATTTCGTCAAAGGAATCCTCACCAGGGCGGAATACCTGGAAATGCAGGAGGATTACGGTCAGAAGATCAGCGGCGCGATGGAACGTGTTCAGCAGCTTCAAGCGGAGCAAAGCGAGTTGGAGCGGCAAATGGAACGCTTTACCAGCATGGCCGACAAGCTGGCGGCGGCGGGCAGGGATACGACCCTCTCCGCCCTGCTGGTAGATCAACTGATTAAACGGGTCACGGTAAACGGACCGGATGATGTGTCCATCGACTTCTCCTTTGACGGCGGTTTTGAACGCGTGATGGAGGTGCTGGGGAATGAGTAGCAGCCTGATTCCCTATGTGATCGCTCTCTATATCCGACTTTCCACTGAGGACAGCAAGGTGGGCAGTTTCAGCATTGAGAATCAGAAACACGCGCTCCATCAATATGTTGACGCCATGGAGGGCGTAAAAAACGCGGAGGTCCTGGAGTTCATCGACAACGGGTACAGCGGGACCAACTTTGAGCGGCCAGCCGTCCAGGAATTGCTTGACCAGATGCGGGAGGGCAAGATCAACTGCATCATCGTGAAGGATTTTACCCGGTTCGGGCGCAACAGCATTGAAGTGGGGTACTTTATGGAAATGGTTTTCCCTCTGTACGGCGTCCGCTTCATTTCCATCAACGATGATTTTGACAGCGATAAGCTCCACGGAGACACAGGCGGCATCAATGTGGCGTTCAAGTATCTGGTCAGCGAGTTTTACAGTAGGGACCTGTCCATCAAGTATAAGAGCGCCAAGTATGTAAAGTTCCGCCGGGGCGAGTACCAGAGCAAGACCTGTCCCTACGGCTACCAAAAGGGTGCAAATGGCCGCATGGAACCGAATGAGGAAACCGCCCCCAATGTCCAGATGATCTTTGAGTTGGCAAGAGACGGATATAAACCGAATGAGATCGTCAAGGCCCTGTTTGAGCGGAATATCCCCACCCCTGCCGAGTACAAAGCGGCCCACGGCTTTAACGGCCACGACATTTCCCGGTGCTGCGGGATATGGTCTACATCCTCAGTGGTGCATATCCTGGACGATGAACGCTACACCGGCACCTACATCATGGGCAAGCGGGAAGTGACGGAGGTGGGCGGGCACCATGTACGGATGAAGGATGAAAGCCAATGGGTCAAAATTCCTGACCATCATCCGGCTATCATCAGCAAGGAATTGTTAGATCAGGTGCAGGCCCAGCGGCCCCGGTTCAAGTGCCCGAAGAAAAATGCCAGGGTCTACCCCTTGCGGGGCAAAGTGTACTGCGGATGCTGCGGTCACGCTATGCCCCGGACGGTAAAGAAAAAAGCCACCTTCTTCTGCCGGTACACACAGGTCAACGAATCCGCCCCCTGCCACGGTCTGACGGTTACGGAGGCGGAGCTGGAAGGGATGTTATACGAGGTCCTCTCCAAGCAGGCCCAGGTTATTCTAAATGTGGCCGATCTCTCCAACGCCGGAAGGATGGATGTTCAGCTTGCGGAACAGGCCGAGTACGACAAACAGATCGAAAAATATCTGGACCAAAAGCGAGTTTTGTATGAACAGCTCATTTTGAAGCAGATCACCATGGAGGATTACAGAATCCAGAAAGCCGCTGTTGACAGCGAACTTGACCGTCTACGGACAATCCACTCCAGTCTGAAGGTGCAGACCTCGCAGATGGAGATGGACGAAAAAGCGAAAAGCGCCAGGACTGAGCTGGCGCGGGAAGTAGTCGGGACCGGTGGCCTGACGGCTGGGCTGGCCGATACGCTGATTGATCGGGTGTACGTCTATCCGAATAATCAGGTGGAAATCGTTTGGAAGATGAAGGACTTTTGTATGGAGGCGGCGTGATGAAACAGAAAAAGGCTTGGAATTACTGCCGTGTGGCTCACACCGGACCGGACAGCGCGGAGGTATTGGAGAGACAGCGGCACAGGCTGGAAAGTTACGCAAAAGAGCATGGCTTTGAAATCGTTGGTGTTTCCAGCGATATAGGGAGCGGCCTCACCATGGACCGCCCTGGTCTGCTGGACTTCCATACGGCGGCAGAAAATGGGGATACCGATATACTGCTTATCCACAGCCTCACCCGCCTGGGCCGGGATACGGACAAAGTAGCAAAATACTGGCACCTGCTCCGTGATCTCGGTGTCGGTGTCCATACGGCAGATTGTGGAGAGGTAGATTTAAGCCTTGACACGATGCTCCGTGGAATGATTAAAGAAATCAGAAAACGCCCCAGGTAAGAGCGTAAAGTTCGGCCTTAGAAAATTTCAAAAAAGTTGAAAAACTTTTTGTCTCGAGCTTGACATTTGGGTGACGCAAATCATGGAAGCGCACACCCTCCAGGCCAGCGGCGGCAACTGCGGCGCTGAACCGCTGATCTACGCTCCACTGCTCCAGCGGCCCGCCCAGCTTTGAGGTGAACACCAGCCCATGAGGGTTATCCCACAATGGGCCCGCTCGAAGCTGTATTTCGGCCTGTCGTGCCCGCTGGTGCTTCAATGCAACCATCACGGACGGCGCGGCGGCGATTATCCGGCCTTTGCCGCTTTTGGGGGAAATAAACAGCCCTGACGCCCTGTGAGCTGCCCTGGATAGCTGCTTATTTACGTTGATCGTGCCCTGCTGGAAGTCTACCGCATCCCAGGTAAGGCCCAGCAGCTCACTTTGACGTAGGCCAGTAAATAGGGCCACATTCACCAGATATTCCAGCGGCCCCCCCTCTACGGCAGACAGCAGAGCGCCCACCTGTTGATCGTCGAGCGGGTGGATCTCCTTCTGCTCCAGCCGTGGGAGCTCGCACTTTGTTGCCGGGTTCCGGGCGATATATCCCAGGTCTACGGCCTTCTCAAGCGCCTGGTGGAGCACTTTATAGGCTAGCCGGACGGAGGCAGGTGACAGATCCAGGCCGTTGACAAAGCCCTGGACGGCGTGGGGGTGGAGCTGGTCCAGCCGGACAGCCCCCAGCGCGGGCTTGATGTGATTCTTAATGTTGCCCGTGTATACCGTCACTGTGGCGGGCTTGACACCGCCCAGATAGTCCCGCTGCCAGATATCCAGCCACTGGCCCAGGGTCATTTTGCACGGCTCTTTGTATGTGCCGCTGTCAATGGCCGCAGTGATCTGAGCCAGCTTTTGCCGGACTTCCTTTTGCGTGGAGCCGTACACGCTGCGCTGAATCTGCTTCCCGGTGCCAGGGTCCCGACCTACCGTGTACCGGGCTTCCCATCGTCCATCTGGCCTCTGGCGGATAGTTCCGCCGCCCTGGGCGTTGCGGGTTGATTTTCTCGGCATTGATTTTCCCTCCAATTCCTGATAAGATGGAGAGGCAGTTAGGCCGGTCAAGTCTACTGCCCTATAGGCCGTCCCTGGTGTGTCAGCACTGGGGGCGGCTTTTCATTTCATTTACGGTATCTTGTCCGCGTCGTAATCTTCTTCGTATCCATCTAAGGTAAGCATAAGCCATTGAATTACTCTGTTTTTATACAGCTCCGATATATCAAAACCCTCAGCGTCGCCAAAAATCTTGTTGATAGCGGATGAACCTTCTAACTCAAGCTCGATAAAATTTTGAGCAGAAATCATTTCTTGAATGCGTTTCCTGTATTTGCAATTGTTGGCAAGCTGCATTAATGCTTCAGAACTTCTTTTGGATGCTCTCTGTAACGCCAGTTCATAATCATCATCACTTCTACCATTAATTTGGCATAATTCCTCATCAAATAATTCTCGAAGAAGTTTATGCCTAATGTATCTTGCCTCTAATGCATCCTTAAAATGGAATAAATTATATATAATAAGCCTAAACGCGGATCCACTCCCAGCCACGAGATCATTTATGAAATTGAAGAATTCTCCATCGGCATTAATTGCAGAATTCTTTGCTTCAATTATATTTTCTACAACTTTTTGGTTTAATCCTATTCTGTTACAAATCAGCCTAATGTCAACATCTGTTGTCTTTTCCTTGCTCAAACCAAGTAGCCAATCAGCCGACACTTCGCATTTTTCCGCAATGGTCTTAATCCCCAGCGCGTCTGGTATACGCTGACCTGCCGAATAAAATCCAACCGTGGCCCGAGACATCCCCAGCTTATCGGCAAATTCCTTAATCGTCATATCCCCCATAAGCTCAACAAAAGCAGCTTGAAACTCTGGGAAACGAGCGGGCTCCGCCTTTCTTGCTCTATTCATTGGCAAAAACCTCCTTTAAAATCTCGCACAGTTTACTGTTGTAGATTTTTATCTTCGACCATTTGCTTTTCTCTTTTTATTTGCTATAATCTCATTATAAGCTCACAATGCGAGCTTGTCAAGAATAAGATAAAAATAAAAAGGAGGTTTCAGAAAGATGGCAGCAACCACGTTGGAGGAACGGGCCGCAGAGGAACGCCGGGAGTATTTCCGGCAATGGCGGGCCAAAAACAAGGACAAGGTACGAGAGAACAACCGCCGGTATTGGGAGCGCAGGGCGGCGAAAAAAGCCCAGGCAGAACAGGAGGCGGTGTGATGGCAGCGGACAAGCTGGCATACTCCACCGCCGAAGTCGCTGAAGTGCTGGGTGTGAGCCGTCCCACGGTATACGCGCTGATGAGGCGGGCAGACTTCCCAGCATTCAAGGTCGGATCAAGAACCCTTGTATCCGCCGAAGGGTTGAGGGCATGGGTTCAGGCCCAGGTGGAACGGGGTGAGAGCGTATGAACGATAGCACAAAAAAGGATACCCGCCCAGACGTTGGCGCGTCCGAGCGGGCAAAGATGGGAGCGGGGCTTGACAGTTCCACCACTTCCAATCACAAGTCTACCACACCCGCCCCAGTAGGGCAAGCGGTGAAAATTGCCGATTTTCTCAGCAAGGGCGAATCCCATGCCGTCCCCCTGCGGCACCTGCGGGAGCTGCTGCACCTGCCCGCTCGAACGGTCCGATTGATGATCCGGGCCGAAAGGTTGGCGGGTACGCCAATCCTGGAGAGCAGCAGGGCGGACGGCGGCTACTTCATGCCTGAGAACGACCACGAGCGGGACTTGTGTGCTAGGCGTCTGCGGCACCGCGCTGCCCAAATCATCGCGGTGGCCGATGCCATAGAAAGAGCAGGTGCAGATTTTGGCGAATAAGCGTTTTTATTGGCTCAAGCTTCAAGAGGACTTCTTCCAAGAAAAGGCTATGAAAAAGCTTCGCCGGATGGAGCACGGCGAAATTCTTACCATCATCTATTTAAAAATGCAGCTTGCCTCTCTTCGCAACGGTGGTGCAATCGCTTTTGAGGGGCTTGGCGGTACATTTGCTGAAGAACTTTCACTTCAAATTGATGAGCCTGAAGAAGATGTTGCGACAACGGTTGATTTTTTGTCCAGATACGGGCTTATGGAACAAGTGAACGGTGGCGATTTGTACATACTTCCAAAGGCGA
>ERZ808040.1042-NODE-1042-length-20378-cov-8.705630_pt1 | contig 20378 bp, 26 predicted proteins | sample MGYA00380191_ERZ808040 | MGnify/ENA primary metagenome ERZ808040 (study PRJEB31490, sample SAMN06133395) | mouse gut metagenome | isolation source: J6 | host: mice | place: China: Chengdu | collected 2015-05 ...
CCGCAGCAGGGGTCGTAGACCCGCCCGTTGTAGGGCTGGAGCACCTCCACCAGCGTGCGCACCACGCAGGCGGGGGTGTAGAACTCCCCGGCCAGCTTGCCCTCCTGCTCGGCGAACTTGGACAGGCAGTATTCGTAGGTGCGGCCCAAAATGTCCTTGCTGCTCCCGTGCTCGATCATCTGGATGTTGGTGAACAGATCCACCACGTCCCCCAAGCGGCGCTTGTCCAGCTCAGGCCGGGCAAAATTTTTGGGCAGGATGTCCTTGAGGCGCTTGTTCTCCTTCTCAATCGCGCGCATGGCTTCATCAATTACCGTGCCCACCTCCGGCGTGTGGGCGGCGGCGGAGATCACGGACCACCGGGCAGACTCCGGCACGAAAAAGATGTTCTCGGCGGTGTATTCGTCCTTGTCCTCCTCGAAGCCATCACCTTCCGCTAACAGTTCGTTGTATTTGGCCTCGAAGCGGTCGGAGATATATTTCAGGAAGATCAGGCCCAAAACGACAGACTTATACTCCGAAGCATCCAAGTTGCCGCGGAGGACACAGGCCGCGTCCCAAATCTGCTTTTCAAAGCCGATATTGCTGGTGTTTGTTTCAGCCATTTCCATATCTCCCAACGTTAGTTTTATATAATTATAGGCATTATATCCTATTTGCCGCCCAGTTGCAATGGGGCGAAGCGGCCCACGGCAGGGAAATCAGCTTTCCTTGCCGTGGGCCGTTGGCTAAACCGATATATAAAATGGGCAGGTGCTCAAACCAGGCTCCACTCCAGGACTTCCCGCACCAAACGGCTCCCCACCGTGGTGCCCTCCGGCAGCAGGAACATCGCCACCTGGTTCTCTATGCCGTTGTCGCTGATCAAACGGGCGTAGTCCCCGTCAACGGATTCCACAGTATAATAGACAGGTTCCATTTATGATTCCCCTCTCAATTTCTTCAGGATCGTCTCATCCGCAGGGCAGAATTCATACTGCGGGATCTCCTCCACCGTGATCCAACGGATGTCGTTGTGTTCCAGCATCTGCGGCGTTCCTTCGCTGATCGCGGCGTTGAACAGCGTCAGATGCACATTCAGATCCGGGTATTCGTGGTCTACCTCCATGAATACCTCCCCCACCAAAAGGGTGACAGCCAACTCCTCCCGGCACTCCCGGATCAGGGCCTGCTCCTTTGTCTCCCCCGGCTCCACCTTGCCGCCCACGAACTCCCACAGCAGCCCCCGGGCCTTGTGGGCGGGGCGCTGGCAGATAAGAAACCTATCCCCATCCCAGATGAGAGCCGCTACCACTTCCGTCACTTTTTTCTCCATGCCGGCCACCCTCTTTACGTCAATTCGTCGATCCGATCCTCTACTTCACTGAGCAGATCCTCCAAACTCTCATGGGCATCCGCCCATTGCTCAAACTCCTCCCCGGCCATGTCCTCCGGCTCGACATCGTCCATATCGCGCAGCCGGGCTTCCAACTCAGACCGATACTCCTCCAGTTCCTCTATGGACAGGCCATCCAGTTCGTCGCCCAGAGTTGCGAACCACTCCCCATCCCGTTTGGTAAAGCGGACTGTCAGCTCCAGATCCAACGCCTGCTCCATCAGCTTTTTGAAAACGTCAATCATGATACTGCCTCCAGACATAGGAAAGATTTGATTTCTTCCCCTGTTCATGGTATTTTATTGGAGTATATCATAAATCCACCGCCATGAAAAGCACTGGCGGTGATATTTCGGGAGCTGGTATCCATGGTTCGAGAGATCATGCGTGATGAAACATTTTTAGCCCAAAGGGCCGAACCCGCCGCGCCGGAGGATCTGCCCGTTGCCCAAGATCTGCTGGACACCCTCGCCGCCCACAAGGATGGCTGCGTGGGCATGGCGGCCAACATGATCGGCGTGAGCAAACGCATTATCGTCTTTGACAACGAGGGCACCTACATGGTCATGTTCAATCCGGAGATCATCAAAAAGTCCGGGCTCTATCAGGCGGAGGAGGGCTGCCTATCCCTGTCCGGCACCCGCAGGGCCAAGCGCTGGAAGTCCATCAAAGTGCAGTATCAGAACGAGAAATTCCAGACCCGCTTCAAGACCTTCACCGGCTGGACTGCTCAAATCATCCAGCATGAGATCGACCACTGCGAGGGGGTGCTGATCTGAATGGACATCGACGCCTGCATCGCCCGCCTGACAGGAAAGGACGCAAAGGACGCCTACGCCTTTGCCCTGCAGATCGCCGCGGAGAGCCAGGGATCCGATGCTTGGTATCCCTATTTTGACCAGTTTGCGGCTCTCTTGCGCCACAAAAACTCTCTGGTGCGCAACCGGGCCATCTCCATCCTGGCGGCCAACGCCCGCTGGGATACAGGCGAAAAATTTGATGCCCTGTTGGACGAATTTCTGTCCCATGTGACGGATGTAAAACCTATCACCGCCCGGCAGTGTATCGCAGCTCTTCCGGAAATCGCGGCGGCAAAACCGGAGCTCTACCCCCGAATCCGGGCCGCCTTGGAACAGGCCGATCTCAGCGGCTATCCGGACAGTATGCAGCCCCTGGTCCTGAAGGACATCGTGGCGGCGTTGCAAATCATGGACGGCACACAACGATGAACGGGACTGAACCAATCGAATTGGGCTTGACCATCCCTCTCCAGCGGCATCTTGGCATCAAAGCCCTGCCCTACGGCGAGGAGCCGGACCGCCACTTCTGCTGGGATCTCCACGTCATTTCTCTGCGGGGGCGCTCCTCCCTGCTGGATCAGAATCGTCAATGCCAAGCCCAGCCGGTGCATGGGGTTTGAGGGGCTGGGTGCGGCGGCGGAACGGCTGACGGCAGCGCTTCAGCCTTTTCTTTGACTATAGCGTGTTAAAATCCGGCGGGCCTGTCCCGTGAGACACGCCGCCTATCCGTACCCCACCATCTCCCGGATTAGTTCATAGTGCTTTGCCGCCGTGTGTCGGTTCACCCCGGCCCCTCTGGCGATGGCACTCAGGTTGGTTTCCTTTGGGTGGAATTTCATATACTCCCAGATCTGTTTCTGCTTTTGGGTGAGCATCGAAGGTGGGACGATCCCCCGCGCCTGGTCCAGGAGCAACTTCCGCTCCGTCTGCATCTCCCGGATCAGGGTGTCCAGCTTTTTCTCACACTCCGCCCGGGTTTTGGCGTAGACATTCCTGGCGCGGCGCCTGCCATCGGGCCAGGTTGGGGAGTAACGGCCCTCAAACAGGTGGTCGTTGATCTCGGTGACGCACCCGGTTCCGGGCCTGCGGATCCGGCCTTCCACGGGCCGGAAGTCGGTCATCTGCAGTTCTTCTGCCCGCCCCGCCTCCTCCACCTCATTCCCCAAGCCCCGGTCGATCCTGGCCGCCGCCTCCGCCTGCATCGTGTCGGTGATGTGGGCATAGATGTCCAGGGTAGTCGCCGCCGACACATGGCCCAGCATGGCGGAGAGGGTCTTCACGTCCATGCCGCTTTCCAGGGACATTGTAGCGAAAATGTGTCTCAGATCATGAAATCTGATGTGTTTACATCCCGCCCGCTCCAGAATTTGTTGGAGCCGCCGGCGGGCCGCGCCGGGGGAGAGCGGCACGTCCCCCTTGACGGGCGAGGGGAACATCCAGCGGGAGTTCACACCTCTCCGATACTCCCGCAGCACCTCCACCACCCCGGTTGGCAATACCAGCTTGCGGATGGAGGCGCAGGTCTTGGGGACGCTCAGCTGGAGCTGGCCCTTGACCGCATAGACCTGCTTTTCCACCGTCAGCGTCCCGGTGTCAAAGTCCAGGTCGTCCCATTGGAGGGCCAGCAGCTCCCCGCGGCGCAGCCCGGTACACAGATCCAGCAGAAACAGCTCAAAGCAGCCCTCCGCCTGGGCCTGGAGGAGGAACCGCTGGAGTTCCTCCCTGCCCAGCACCTGCATCTCCCGCCCCCGCTTGGGCGGCAGCTTGCAGCCGGCGGCCGGGTTAGTTCGGAGCAGCCCCTCCCGCACCGCCTTTTCCAGCGCCGCCCGGCAGGTGACGTGGCAGCCCCGCACCATGCTGTCGGACAGTCCTTCGCCGAACCGTCCCCTGTGGACGAGCCGCCCGCCCTTTTTCAGCCGGGTGTAGAACTGCTGAAGCTCCTTCTGGCCCAGTTGGTTCAGCGGGATCTTGCCCAGCTCCGGGATGATATGCCGGTAGATGCGCCACTCGTAGTTGGCCTGGGTGGTGGGCCGCAGTCCGGGCCTGACGTAGTTTTGATACCAGAAGTCCACCCATTCCCCGAAAGGCATCTCCGGCCGCGTCTTCTCCTGCCTGGTGCTCCCCAGCGTCTCGATAAGCTGTTTCATCTTTTCCTGGCACTCCCGCTTCGTCTTGGCCAGGACGTTTTTCGTCTTTGGCAGGCCCTTCTCGTCGTAGCCCACCACTGCCCTGCCCTCCCAGCGGCCGTCCTTCCGCTGCCTTACGGTGCCGGTGCCGTTTTTTCGCCGGTTTGCCAAGGTCTCAGCTCCTTTCCCAAAAGATTTCCCAGAAAGCCGCCCACAATGCCGCTGGCGGCTTTCTGCATATCCGGCGTCACATGGGTGTATGTGTCCAGGGTAAAACTGGCGTTTGTGTGGCCCAGGATGCCGGACAGGGTTTTGGCGTCCACCCCGCTGGCGAGGGCATGGGTGGCGAAGGTGTGGCGCAGGTCGTGGAATCTGATCTGCGGCAGCCCTGCCTCCCGCAGGATGCGCTTCATCCAGTAGTAGGCGGCGCTGGGACGGACCGGCTTCTCCGGCGCCAGCGGCTCCGGGAAAATCCATTGGCTGACGGCGTGCTTTTTCCGCTCCTTCAGCCGCTGGACGGTGCTGGGCGGGAGGCGGATGGTGCGCCGGCCCCGGTCGGTCTTGGTCTCGCCGATCTCCAGCATCCCGGCTTTGGGGGCGTTCACCGAGCGGACGATCTTCAGCGTCCCGGCGCGCTCGTCGAAGTCCTGCCACATCAATCCGCAGATCTCGCCCCGGCGCAGTCCGGTGGTCAGCTCCGTGTAGAAGAAGTCCCGCCAGACCTCGTTTCCGTCTACCGCCGCCAGGAAGGTCTGCATCTGTTCCCGCGCCAGGATCTGCCTGGGCTTTGCGCTGGCTTTTGGCAGCACGGCCCCGGTGGCGGGGTTGCGGGGAATGACGTGGGCCGCTTCCGCATCCCGCAGGCAGCGGTGGAGCATGGCGTGGACGCGGCGCACCATGGTGTCGGACAGCTCATGGCCGTGCTCCGGGTGCTCATGGATCCGGCCCTCCTTTTTCAGCTTGGTGTACAGCTTCTGAATGTCCTGGGCGGTAACTCGGGAGACCACCTTGTCCCCCAGGTAGGGCTTAATGTAGCAGCGGATATACTGCTCATAGCTGCGCAGGGTGTTGGGCCGCAGGGTGTCCGCGGCGTAGTCCTCCATCCAGCGGTCCAGCCACTGGGCAAGGGTCATGCGGCTGTTCTCGGTGAGTTCCACGTCCCGGAAGGTCTCGATGTTTTGGTGCAGCTTGGCCAGGAGGGCTTTCTGCGTGGGCGCGAGGACATACTGGAAGATAGGATCGCCATCCTCCTTGTGTCCTACCACGATGCGGCCTTCCCAGCGGCCATCTTCCCGCTTGCGCACCATGCCGTCGCCGGATGGTCTGCGCTTTGTCATATACTATTCACCTCCAGTTTTTATATCGCCGTCGTTGTTGTCCATGCACTCAGCCATGATCCTGACGCCCAGCCGGAAGCCCAGGATGAAGTTCTCCAGTGCCGTGATGCTGTCGATTTCGTGCTGAGATTCGATCAGTTTTGCCAAGACCGCTTGCCCGACTTCATCAAGCCGCTCCGTGAGCTGCTTTTCAAAGCGGGTCACCCGGTCTGTCGCCCGTTTCAGCTCTGAATTGGGCACCATGTCCTGTGCGTTGGGTGTGATATTGCCGTAGTAGAGATCTTCCAAAGTGTTTCGCATTGCCCTCGCCTCCTGTAGCGACACACCATACCACACCTTGGTAGGAATAGCGATGACCAACGGCGAAAGTTATCAGAACAGACATATCTTTTTTGCCTGCGCTGGCGGGCCTTCTCTTTGAATATAGCGGTGCAATTCACATCCCGCCGCAGCGGCCCACAAAGGGGCCGACACCGCGTTTCACCCGCAGGAGGTGCATGGATGCCACCTGCTCCGTAGGATGGGCACAAGCCGCTATACAGGGGCTAACATGGGGAAACAACTTGGGCGGCACCCTGCGGACGCAGGGCGCCGCCCATTTGTGCCTGTGAGTGCCTATTCCGGGTAGCGCGTGTAAAGGGCATACCCAGGCTGTTCCTCCAGCCACCACTTGAAGTACTGCCCGCCCCAGCGGGCATGGTTGTTGAGACCGCTTTCGGTGACTTTGATGTACTCGTCCGTTTTGCTGATCACAACTACCACGTGACCGTTGCCGCTGTTGTCATAGCGGATCAAGTCGCCAGAGCGGATCTGATTCCAGCTTGGGTTGTCCACCCTCCGCCACGGGAGGTTTCCAAACGCCGCGTCTGAACACAGCGTAGCCCAGCCGGAGCAGTGGGTGCCCCGGTGGTAGGGCCCGCCGCTGGTGGAGCGGTATGGCGTGGGGTACACTGTCCCGGTGGGATAGATTTCCCGGAGCCGCTCCAGGGTGGCCTGCACACTTTCTTCCGTGGGAGCGGATGGTGCTGCTGGGGCTTCTTCCTGGTAGGACTGGGCGCTGTCGATGTGGACGCTGTTGGTGGCTGCATCATAGGTCACGCCGAAGTCCACCGCCCTGCCGAGGTCCCGGAGCTTTACGAAGTTGTTGTTGTGGATACTGTATGCCTCAAACTGCACCTGCTGGCCGTCCACGTAGAAGGTCTGATTTGTGGGCGTGGCGGTGAGCTGCTGGACGGCGGCGCTGGCGGGGCCGCTCAGGGCGAGGCCGGCGAGAATGCCGATCCCCACAAGGATTGCTTCTCGTTTTTTGCTCATGATCTGTTCTCCTTTCAGCCTTGTTTTGCGTTTCGCAACACAACCATGCCGAAGGATGGTCGGGAAGTCAAGAACAATCAGGGTGGTAGTGCGGAGAAAAACAGCGGCGTGAACGAAGCACATTGCACAGGCTCACATAGACATACCGCCCCAGCCCTGCTCCTCATGATCATCCGGCTTGTGGCCCATGGCGATCTTCTTTTCCCGAATCTTCTGCAACAGCTTGCGGTCAGTACGCATTCCCATCGGGCTGTGCTTTGGCAGGGAGTTGTCCTGAAAAATCCGGCTCATACTGTGTAGCAGGCGGATCACGGCCAGTGCCGCTACGGGGGCTTGGGGTTTGTCCAATCTCTCCAGCAGAAGGCCGGCGTATTCATTGCCCTGCGTTGCCGCTTGGCTCAGCCAGTATTCGGCCTGCTCCACGTCCTGCGGAACTTCCTGCCCAGTGAGATACAGCTTGCCCAGCAGATATTGCGCACCAGGATGGCCCGCGTCGGCACACTCCGTGAGGTACTCCAGCCCTTGTGTCACATCTTTGGCCACGTTCTCCCCACTGAGATGTTCCTTTGCCAGCCGATATCCGGCCCGGAGCGAACCTCCTTCCCACGCACGCTCCAGCCACGCTATTCCCGCAGGCGGGTCACGCACATCCAGATCATCGGAGAGCAGCAGTTCCCCCAGCGCGCACTGGGCCGGGAACATCCCTGCCTGTGCCGCTTTTGTGAACGCTTCTGCCGCCAGCGCACTGTCCGGGATCAGGATCCCGCCGTCCCGATATAGCGTCCCCAGCACATACCACGCCTGGGACAAACCGTGATCCGCCAGCTCCCGCATCTCCTGCACCGCCCAGTCCTTGTTTTCCATGGGCTCCTCTGGATCGTCCAGGATCTGTTTTATTTTCCAGTACCACTCATTGCGGGAGTGGTCGTAGCCGTCGTCCTCGCCCGGCTGCTGTTCGCCCTCGAAGGTCAGCGCGGAGAGACGAAGACGTTCCGCCTCCGTCACCACGGCGTTTTTGATCTGCCGGAACTCCTTCCGCTCGGACAACTTCTGCTTCTTGGGCGACGCGTCGGAATAGTAACCCTCCACCTCGCCTTGGAGCGTCTGCCACTGGTCATAGCACTTTGCCACCGTGGGCAGGCGCTCCATCTCGTCCACTACCTCATCCACCAAACGCTTCACCCTCTTGGGAAGGTAGCCGTACTTCTTTTGGCCCTTCACGCCATCCAAAGCATAGGCCAGCTCCCACAACAGTTGCTCCGCCTCCGGGTGATCGCAGATACCCTGACGCATTTCCTTCACCAGTTCCAGCATGGATGCCCGCGCCTCACGCACCAGCTCATCTCTGGAGACGGTTTTCTGCTCGTACAGATGGAGCATTTCCTGCTGGAAGATTTGATTGGTCAGCGTGGATTTGATTTTTCGGATCCCGTCCCGGTCGAGCCAGCCCTCCTTGGGTTGGCTCGACCACGCCACCATGTGGACATGGGGGTGATCTCCTTCATCGTGGAACGCGGCGTACCAGCGGAAGTGATCCGGCGGTATCCCCATGGCCACGGCGATCTCGTTGCGCTCCTGGCGGAGCAGATCCCGCCACGCCGGTGCGTGGTCATACCCCAGCCGCGCCGCGTCCTCCCGCTTCAGCGAGATGATGTGCGTCCACACGTTGCCGGTGTAGCTGTCCAGCTCCGCCGCCGCCCTTTGCAGATCCACGCTGTCATCATCACCGAACAGGCCGTGGCTGCCCAGACGCTCCACCCGCGGACGGGTGGCGATGTACTTCAGGTACACATCGGAGCGGTTGGCCTGCTCCCAGTTGCACTCCAGCGCTGTGGAAATGAACGCGGAGGCGTGGGCCTTGGTGTGGGATGCCTGCCAGTCATCGTACTCCAGCAGCTCCTTGGTGTCAGGGAAATCCCGCACCAGGGAGCGGATTAGCTGCTCCTGGCTCTTGGTGGCAGGACGGTCATCCGGCACCAGCTCCACACCATCCCGTGTGCCGATGTAGCGCAGGTAACCACCGCCGCCCCCACCTTTGCCGCCGCACTTGATGTACGGGCTTTTCAGAATCAGCTTGGGCATCAGTCGTCCTCAATGCGGCGCGCGATCTGCTCGAAGCGCGTCTGGCCGTTGGTGCGCTTCGCACGTTCCACGCTCTCGGCGCGTTTGCGCCGCAGATATTCCTCGTCCAGCTGTGTGCAGTCCGCCAGGATGCTCATGCACATATCCACCTCCACCGTCAGCTTGAACATCAGCGATGCCATGCGGTTCTCCATGGTGCCCAGCCGCCCGTTGATGCAGGAGCGGATGGCGGCGGGGAGAAACAGCCCCGCGTCCTGGGCGCTGAGGTAGTCCAGGTAGAAGTCCAGCGCGTGTTCCATGAACGCAGTCATACTTCTGCTGCCATCCTCGTGACAGCGCCGCTCCAGCTCGGCCTTCTTTTCCGGCGTGAGATAGACCGCCAGCTTGTCCTTTTTGCTCATTTTCTGCTCCTTTCCGGGGTTTGACCCCTGCGTAAAGCCTGTGATTTCGCGCCGTTCGGAGATTTTTGACCCCAGCGGCGTGTTTTTCCTTCTGTGTTGACCCCATTCGCAGCCCTGGGAAAACGCCCGCACTGCGGGCGTTTGTGGCCCGGCGGGTGTCACTTGTGATGCCCGGTGTTTATCCTGCTTTGTCCTTCAACCCCCTTGCGGCTCCTGTGCCACCCCCAGCCGTGCCAGCTTGGCCTGCATCTTCAGCCGGGCGGTGCTCAGCTCCAGCTCCCTGAGCTTCCGCTCAGTGTACCGGTCGATGACCAACTGGATGGGCAGAATGTGATACCGCAGGCACCCGTTCCACTTGCGGCCATCCTTGGTCATGATCGAGGTGCGTTCCGTGGTGACCAGGCCCCGCTCCTCCAGCTCGGCCACATACTTTCGCACCGTGGTCACGCTCTTTCCGATGGCCTGCCCGATCATCCGGTAGCTGGTCAGGCATTCATAGGTCTCCCGGTTCTCGCGGCGGAGCAGGTAGCCATAGACGGCGATAGCTGTTGCAGACAGGCCCAAGGAAAAGATCTCGTTGGGCAGAGGGAAATAGTTTTTGACGGGATCACGCTTCGTCCACTGTCTGTAGCTCAATTCGCACCTCCCTGGGTGTGCTGCGACACCCACTCCACGAACTTATCCTTGGGTACTACCATGCGGCTGCCCACACGCAGAACGGGAAAGCCGGGTTCGTTCATCAACTCGTAGGCAGTTGAGATAGACATACCCAGCACCTGCGACACCAGGCTTGCGTTGAGAAACAACGGCAGGTCGTCGTAGCTTTTGCAGACTGACATTTTCATTTTCGATACCTCCTGAATATTTTGCGGGGCCTCTGGTTAACCCAGGTATCTTTTCTCCCCGCCGGAGGCGGGGAGAAAAGAATAAATCAGAAACCCCTTGCGTTTCGGAGGCCACTCTGTTACACTGTAACTGCATCAAGCTGTGTTTTCCGAAACGCGGCGGGCCGTTGGACTGTTGCAGCAGTTCAACGGCCTTTTTGCATCGACTGTCTTTCGCGATTGGCTGGCCACACACCGTACCCGTTCCTGTCCCAGAGTTTCACTGGAACGTTTTCACCCTGTCGGTACGCTCGTCTTGCGGCAAGAGTCTTAGCGGTACTTCGCCCAGGGAGTATGATCTCCGATGGTGGGTATTCCATTTTCAAGGTGCGATAGAGAGCTGTTGTTTTCCCCATTGACAAACGGTCTTTCCGGTGTTAGACTATTGCAAAAGAAAAAAGACAGTCAAGCATGTTGCTATAGTAACACGGTTCTTGCGTCTTGTCAAGACTATTTTAATAATATTTTCTTATTGTCTATTTTAGGGGGAAATCAGTATGTGGTACGCCAAGATGTATTTCTCGGAGAAGCGGGAGTTCTTTCAATATGACGCAACCGGAACCCAGGGTGCGCCGAACGTCTCCCGTGAGTTCCCGTTCCTCGAGAGCCTGCTCTCCTTTCTGGAGTTGGACTGCGAGGCGCTTGCGCCCGCGCTCCGCCAGATCGGCGAGGACTGGAACCGCCTGATCACAGAGGATGACCGTCAGGCCGGGACAAACGCCATGGTGGAGCTGGCCCAGCTCAAACAGCGGCACATCTATCTGGAGCTTCTGTACGTGCGCTGGTACGACCGCTTCTCAAGGATGGGGGCTTTCGGCGACCGGGGCAGTGAGGAGGATCGACAGATGCTGGACGAGCTGCTGAGTCTCCCGGAGCAGCTCCCCCTGTACCAGAGGCAGATCCAGCGGTTCTTTGAGTTGGTTCTGGACGTGGACGGCGCGGGCCGCGACCCCCAGCAGCAGGCGTCCCGGAGCTACCTCTATGACGCGCCGAGGGATCCGGAGCTGTTTACCTTCCGCCCCATCCCCCTCAGCTTTGAGCCGGTGGAGCCGGGACGGTGTTCGCCGGTGCTGTACTCCGGCAGCATCCGGGACATGATCGATTACTCTTTGCGCAGCTGCGTGGAGCGGGACATCACCGTGCGGCGCTGCAAGAACTGCGGGCGCTGGTTCCCCCAGACGGGCCGGGTCAGCGCGGAGTACTGCGAGCGCCCCGTCGCCCCGGGAGAGCAGACCTGCCGGGAGATGGGCGCCTTCCAGCAGTGGACGAGGAAGCAGTCTGACGACCCGGTGTTCAAGGCCTACCGCAAGGAATACAAGCGGCGCTTCGCCTGGATCAAAGCCGGGCGCGTCACGGACACGGAGTTTTACGACTGGAGCAAGCAGGCCAGAGAGAAAAAAGCGGAGTGCGACAGCGGCATCCTCTCCCTGGAGGAGTTCACGGCGTGGCTGAAGCGTTCCTGACACATCGGGGCAAAGGAAAACGGGATCGGCTTGTGTAGCCGATCCCGTTTCTTTGATTATGGCGAGGTAGATTCTTGCCCGCCGCCTCACCCTATTCGGTTTTCAGCCGGCTCTCCCACTCGGCCTCCTTGAAGCCCACCAGGACAAAATCGTCCCCGATCAAAAGCGGGCGCTTGACCAGCATTCCGTCCGTGGCCAGAAGCCGCAGCATCTCCTCCTCGTTCATGCCGGGCAGCTTGTCCTTCAGCTCCATGGACTTGTACAGCAGGCCGCTGGTGTTGAAAAACTTCCTCAGCGGCAGACCGCTGCGGCTGTGCCACTCCGCCAGCTCGTCGTAACTGGGGTTCTCCGTTTTGATGTCCCGGATGGAATACGCGACCTGGTTTTCGTCCAGCCACTTTCGGGCCTTCTGGCAGGTGGTGCATTTGGGGTAACAGATAAATGTCATAGTTCAACTCTCCTTTTCCAGCGGCGCAGTACCTCCCGCAAAGGTTCGTCCAGGTACTCCCACGCTTTTTCCTCCAGTTTCCGCGGCACGCCGTAGGCGGCCTCGGCGATGCTGCCGGTGATGGCGGCCAGGGTGTCGCTGTCCCCGCCCAGGGAGATGGCATTGCGGATGGCGTCCTCAAAATCCGCGCTCTCCAGGAAAGCGATGATGGCCTGGGGAACAGTGCCCTGACAGCTCACGTCGAACCGATAAGCGGGGCGGATCTTATCTATGGTCAGGCTCAGGTCGTAGCCGAACTCCCGCTCCACATAGTCGCGGATCTCCGCCTTGCTGTGTCCATTCCGGGCCAGGAAGATGGCAGCCGCCGTGCTCTCGGCCCCCTTGATCCCCTCAGGGTGGTCATGGGTCACCCCCGCTACTAAAGCAGCCATCCGCCTGGTCTCCTCCAGGCTGTCAAAGTACCAGCCCACCGCCGCCGTCCGCATGGCGGAGCCGTTGCCCCAGGAGTGGTAGGGTTCCCGGTCCTACGAAAAGAGCCAGCCCCCGAAGCGCCCGCCATAGCCGGCGTCGGGGTACATCCTGCCGTACTTTTTCATGGCATCGATGAAGTCGTCCTTCGCCCCGCCGTTCATCAGGCCCTCGGCCACGGCGATGGTCATCACCGTGTCGTCCGTGAAAAAGCACTTGTCCTGAAAGAACGGAAACTCCTTGGTCTTGATGTTGTGCCACTCATAGATGGAACCCACGATGTCCCCAATGATCGCTCCGATCATCTGCGATGCCTCCTTTTCTTCATATCCTTGCGGATGGTCTGCCCCATGGCGTCCAGCAGGGCCATGGAGCCGCCCTTGTCCAGGATGAATACCAGCTCCGTCAAATTCTTTTTCATAGGGAAGGGGGCCATCGGCTCTCCCTTGTTTTTAGGGTAACATAGGTGTATTATGTGGTTGGGGTGGTAATGATGCAGACGATTATCAAGAACGCCTTACAATGTAAGGGGGCGGGCCCGGCCTAATGAAGGATTTGTACTTGATCGGCGGCGCCATGGGCATCGGAAAAACAGCAGTAGGCCAGCAGTTGAAACGGGATCTGCCCAACAGTGTGTTTCTGGATGGGGACTGGTGCTGGGACGCGAACCCCTTCCGCGTGACCGAGGAAACCAAGGCGATGGTTTTGGAAAACATCTGCTTTTTGCTGAATAACTTTCTACGCTGCACTGCTTACGATCATGTGATTTTCTGCTGGGTGATGCACCAGCAGGAGATCATTGACGCGATTCTGTCAAGGCTGAACGCGGAGGATTGCCGGGTCCATTGCCTCTCTCTGGTCTGCAGGCCCGATGTACTGGAGAAACGGCTACAGGGAGATATCGCGGAGGGCGTCCGCACGCCGGATATCCTCGAAAAAAGCTTATCCTATTTGCCGCTTTATGGGGCGCTGCACACGGAAAAGGTCGATACGTCAGAGCTTTCGGTGCAGCAGGCAGCGGATTTGATCGCTCATTCTACTCCGTCTCATAGGGCCAGGTCTTGATGCCGCCGAATTCGTAAATATTGGTGTAACCCAACTCCGCCAGGGCCGATGACGCCGTCTTGCTGCGGTTCCCGCTGCGGCAGTACACCAGAACCGTCGCATCCTTCTCCGGGATGACCGCAGCGGCGGTCTCCTCGTCGATGGTACCCACCGGCAGCAGGACAGCGCCTGGAATGTGGCCGCTGTCGTACTCGTCCTGCTCCCGCACATCCAGGATAACGACCTCCTGGGTATCCATCATCTCCTTGGCCTCCTCCTGGCTGATCTGCCGGTAGGAGGCCATTCCTTCACCTCCACCGCAGCCGGTCAGCAACAGAAGGGCGAGCAGCACAGGGATCATTCGTCTCATTAGAGCACCTCCAAAAGTCCGGGATCATTTCAGCGAGGAATTATTCTGCGTTGGCTTTTAAAATCTCAAAAGCAGCCCTGATCTTTGCGGCCATCAGCTTTCGGCGTTCAGCGAGGAAGTCCTCATAGGGCATACGCTCCCACCCATGGGGAAGTGCGTTTTCTTCCTCCATCATGCGCACCTGCTCATCGCTCCTATTGGCGCAGACAATGGGATAGTATACTGACGGAGCATCATCCAGAATCTCCATGTTATCCTTCCAGTCAATAAAGGCATAGTTCGCCATCTGATTTATTTTGGCATCGTTATACCCCAGGCTCTTGAGATATGCCTTTGGGAATAGGTGATGCTTCTCCAGCGATTTTCTGTTCCCATCAGTCCCAGGCTCGAACAGCTTAGAAAAAAGCAAGTTGCTCTTTGAAAAGAGGATTTTTGCGCCAAGGATATTCAGCGCCGCCACATAAGCATTCCAAGCGTTGTTGCCTCTGCCGGAGACGGCCAACCCCTCGGAGCCGAGAAGCGTAATGTCAAAGTAGTCGTTGGTCAGGCGCTCATTGATTCTGGAAAACACAAAATTTCTATATCCCTCGATGGAGGTGAGTTCCTTGATCGAATTCAAGTGACTTTCCACAGTGGATTCAAACGAGCCCGTGTACAGAGATATCAGGGACGCGTAGAAGAACCACAACGATGTAAGATGCATATTCTCGTTATCGCTGGCTCCAAAACGATACTTTGCAATCAGGTATAACGCATAGGTGTAGAAGATAGCGTTCTGCGAGAGGATCAGGTCTCCAGACAGATACCCGGCATTCAAAATAGCTTTCAAAAACTCATGCCAATTATGGACGTTTATCACATCCGGCAGTTTATCCTTCAACATATCAAACCGCTGATTGCGCAGTTCTTCGTCCACAGCGCCCTTCTTATCAAAGTCTGCGCCGCGGAGCAGCTTATACCCATACTGTAATCTGCCGCGGTCAAAAGCATACGCCATAACCACACGGATAATATCCTGTGCAGATACACTGGTAATCTGATTGTAAGATGTAACCTTGCCCTTTCCTGGAACTACGGATTCCTGGCAAAACCGCTCAATCTGTTTGCGGCCATCATCCCAATACAGCGAAAGCAGCGTAAGAATGAAGTCGTTTTGTTTAAGCGGGACACCGCCGGAATTGACGCGGACAAAAATCTCCGAGACATCTTCCTCCTCCGCATTGGCCTTGATATCGAACACCGGCAGAGTATGCTGCATAAGGTTGTAGACCGCATTGATATTTTCGGCTATTGTGCTTTTCTCCTCATTTGCCAGCGCCTCGCCTTTGGAAATACGATATGCCTCCAGTTCAGTTATGAAGCTGTTGATATACACCCAGGAGCTGGAGGTAAAAATGTCGCTAATGTTATAGACCCATTCCTTGTCGCGCATGGTTGCCTGGTAGCCGACCTCAAATTTATTCAACAGCGGATGATAGGAAATGATGATGCTTTTCTCGTCATACTTCGAGTTTACAACCTTTTTCCCTTTCATGACAGCATACAGCGATGTGAGGCGCTGCTGGCCGTCAATGATTACGGCAGATGGCACAGTATAGCTGTGATCGCCCACACCGATAGGCTTTTTCTTTTCAAGCGCAGGGCATTGCCACAGCATAAGGTAGCCAATGGGGTAACCGCGCATCATGGAATCAAATAGATCGCGGACCTTTGAGTCTTTCCAAATGAACGGGCGCTGCAGCTCAGGCAGGCCCAGCTCCCCGGTGTCGATTTTCTCTATCAGCTGATTTACAGTCAGCGTGGTATTACTAAAAATTTGTTGCATAGTTCAGTCCCCTCGTTCTTTATCTTTTCTCAGCATATAACCATTGTATCATATTTTATCAAAGACTACAACGGCTTTTGCGGGATCGTGCGGGACAGTTCCGAATTTCTGGAATCAAAAATTGAGCGGCGGTATCTCCAAACAGAAGCGGGTGAATTTATGGATCAATTTACAACAGGCGGCAAAAGCGTCTCCGTCTTCCCTGCCGCCGAACCTGGCGTCCCTGTGATCTATCTCAACGCCGGTTCCGGCGAGGGGCAGCAGGTGTACGAGGCTGCCCTGGCCGCCGGCTGTCCGCTCTTTACCCTGGTAGCAATCGGTGATTTGGACTGGAACCGCGACCTGGCCCCGTGGGATAGCCCGGCGGCGTTCAAGGGCGGGGAACCGTTTACCGGAGGTGCAGACGATTACCTGCGGCTGCTGGTGGGAGATATCCTGCCGAGGGCGGAGAGCGGCTTGACAGGCGCTCCTGCTTGGCGGGGGATTGTCGGCTACTCCCTGGCCGGACTGTTTGCCCTGTATGCCATCTATCAGACGGACATATTTTCCCGGGCGGGCAGCATCTCTGGCTCCCTGTGGTTTCCCAGATGGAAGGAATACGTCCTCACGCACCAGCCAAAACGACCGCCGGACTGCGTATACTTCTCCTTGGGCGATAGGGAGAGCAAGACACGCAATCCAGTCCTGATAAATGTCGGGCAAAACACAGAGGATATCTGCGATCATTACCGCGCCATGGGAACCGACACCGTGTTCCAACTGAATCCCGGCAATCACTTTGACCATCCGGTGGAGCGCACCGCTGCCGGAATTGCGTGGCTTCTAAGCAGATAGCACAGGTTCCTGCCGGGGACTATTCTTTGACTATGGCGTGTTAAAACCTGATATGCCTGTTCTTCAGAAACCACTTGATTAACGGTTCTATCAGAGGTATCATACACCCACCTGAAGGGCAGAAGAAAGCACTTCTCAACGGCTGCCGGCAGCGCCTGCCGGGCCTGGCTGAGAAGTGCTTTCTGACCACATATTTGACCACACCCAGCGCCGGAGTACGTGGAAACAGTGGATATAAGACCGTTAAAGAGTAACCGATACCGAGCGGAAAGCAACGGAACCGGCTATAAAGAAACGCAAAAAATTTAGTCCAGCCGTTTGGGACCAAGGTCAGGCTGGTTCGACTCCAGTCACTCGGACCACGCCGCCGCGGACGCCATATCGTTCGCGGCCTCTTTCCAAACCGCAACCGCTTCCGCCGGGTTGCGGTTTGGTTTTGGGTGCAAGCCTAAACGCTGGTGCGTCGAACGTGTTTGCCCCTGCCGCCCCCCTTTCCCCACCAAAACTGCTTCTCCGGATTTTGGCGGGGCCCGTTCCAGGACACCCAGATTTGCATTGCCTGAATGTTAAGGAGGAACTACTTATGAAACGCTATATGAATTCAGCCCTGCTGTACGCCATCCTGGCCATGGCCGGCGGTGTGTTCTACCGGGAATTCACCAAATTCAACGGCTTTACCGCCAAAACCACCCTCTCGGCGGTCCATACCCATTACTTCCTGCTGGGCATGGTGCTTTTCCTGCTGCTGCTGGTATTGGAAAAGAGCCTGTCCTTCACCGGAGCAAAGACCGGGCGGGTGCTGGCCGTCTATCACATTGGACTGAATCTGACCGCCGCAATGCTGGCGGTGCGCGGGGCGGCCCAGGTCATGGGGGCGAATCTCTCCAGGGGCGCAGACGCCGCCATCTCCGGCATGGCCGGGATCGGACACATCCTGCTGGGCGTCAGCCTGGTGCTTCTGCTGCTTCAGATCAGGCGGAGCGTATTGGCGCTCCACCCCTGATCCGGGAGCGGTTTCCCCTCCTCCACCGGAAAAAGATTTTAAATCTTTCTGTCAGGAATCAGCCCAAATCGTTCCCGGCTGGACGGCGCAGACCGTCCAGCGCGAGATCAGCCGCTGCAAGGAGGTATTGATTGAATATGGACATTAACGCCTGCGTCGCCCGCCTGACGGGGAAGGACGCAAAGGACGCCTATGCCTTTGCCCGGCAAATCGCGGCGGAGAGCCGGGCCGCCGATACCTGGTATCCATACTTTGACCAGTTCGCGGCCCTTTTGCATCACAAAAACTCCCTTGTGCGGAACCGGGCCATCGCCATCCTGGCGGCCAACGCCCGCTGGGATACCGCCGGAAAATTTGACGCCCTTTTGGACGAGTTCCTGTCCCATGCGGCGGATGCAAAGCCCATCACTGCCCGGCAGTGCATCGCGGCGCTTCCAGAAATTGCGGAGGCAAAGCCGGAGCTTATTCCAAGAATCCGCTCCGCGCTGCGGCAGGCCGATCTCAGCGGCTATCCGGACAGCATGCGGCCCCTGGTTCTGAACGACATCGTGGCCGCGCTGCAAGCAATCGACGGAAAAAAATAGCGGAGAGCCGGACCTGGGACGGCGCAATGGCCGCCGCCGCATCGTTTGATGCCGCTTCCTTGCCCAAATTGCCAGCAGAACGGCCCGCAGCCACACCTCTGGGACCGGCGCGGCCTGCCCATGTGCGGCGGCGCCGCAAAAAATTGAGGAGCAGCCCTATGCGCATTATCATCGCCCCAGCCAAGAAAATGATCGTGGACACAGACAGCTTTTCCGCGGACAGCCTGCCTCAGTTTCTGGAGCAGGCAGAGCGGCTGAAGGCTGTCCTGCAAACCATGTCCCCCAGGGAATTGCAGGCCCTCTGGAAGTGCGGCGACGCCATCGCCAAACAAAACGTGGAGCGGCTGTCCGCCATGGATCTGCGCCGCCGCCTCACCCCCGCCATTCTCTCTTACGAGGGCATTCAATACCAGTACATGGCCCCCAGGGTGATGGAGACGGCCCAGCTGGACTACCTCCGGGGGCATCTGCGCGTCCTGTCCGGCTTCTACGGCCTGCTGCGGCCCTTTGACGGCGTGACCCCCTACCGGCTGGAGATGCAGGCCAGGCCGCCGGTGGACGGCTGCCGGGACCTGTACGAATTCTGGGGCGGCGCCCTGGCCCGGCAGCTGGCCGCCGAGACGGATTTCGTGCTGAACCTGGCCTCCAGGGAATACAGCCGCGCGGTGGAGCCCCATCTGCCCAAGTCCGTCCGCTTCCTCACCTGCACCTTCGGCGAATGGAAGAACGGCCGCGTGATCGAAAAGGGCACCATGTGCAAAATGGCCCGGGGGCAGATGGTTCGCTGGCTGGCGGAAAACAGCGTCACAAGCTGGGCGGATATCCGGGGGTTCGACCAGCTGGGGTATCGGTTTCAGCCGGAATTGTCCACGGAGCGCCACAACGTGTTTGTCAAAAAAGGAGGAACCTGATATGCCGCCGATGCTGTCCGCAAAGCACGCCGCCCTTGCCGTCAAAATCCTGTCGCTGCTCCTCGCGGCGGCGCTTCCGGTTGCCTCCCGTCCAGCGGTGTGGAGGTCAATTTTTCCGACGTCATCCTCTCCGGCCAGAACGAAACCAGGAAGCTGATCGTCAGCACGCAGAGCGGCACGGTCACCACAAAGCTGACCGGCCGCTTCATCCAACAGCTGGATTTCGGCTTCATGAAGAAAACGCAGAACGTGTCCTGCACCGGAACGGGGTATTTTGTCGTGGATCTGGACAAGCTCTCCCCTGCCGACGTGACACAGGACAGGGACCGGAAAACGGTTACAATCCAAATCGGCCACGCCTATTTGCAGGCGATTGAAATTGACCCGGACAACATCATCATTGACGAGGTGGCGGAAAGCCTGCTGGCGCGGCACGCCGGAAGTTTGAACGAAGCCCTCCGCGCCCACGCCGGTCTGTACCGTGCGCCGTAAATTCGCGGACCGCCGCAGGCGGCGGAGAATTGCGCCGGCTGAATTCTCTTCCGCCGAGCACTGAATGAAATCAAGCGGGTGAAGCGCCGCAGCGCGGCGCGAAGCCCAAAAGGAAAGACACCCAGAGGGTGTCTTTCCTTTTGAAGCGTGCAAAGCCGCTATTCGGGTTTGATACGATAACCGCCCGCAGGGTGGCCCCAACCGCGAGCCCAGCGCAGCGGCCGCGGTTGGAAAGGAGGGGCAGCGGAGTGAGCGCGCCCTGACTTTCGAAAAAAGTCGGGGCAAGCGATACATAGCTTGACCTGACGTGGCACAATGCGGTAAAATCGCTTTTCCTAGCCGGTCAAACCGGGGCCCCCGCAAAGCCGGCCTTTGGCTTTGTGGGGAAAGGAGGGGCAGCGGAGTGAGCGCGCCCTGACTTTTGAAAAAAGTCGGGGCAAGCGATATGACGCTTGCGGCGACGTGGCTTGATGCAGTGAAATCGCTATCCAAAAATCCAACAAAATGGGGCCCCCGCGAAGCCGTCTTTTGGCTTTGTGGGGAAAGGAGGGGCAGCGGAGTGAGCGCGCCCTGACTTTTGAAAAAAGTCGGGGCAAGCGATACATAGCTTGCCCCGA
>ERZ808040.1044-NODE-1044-length-20369-cov-6.639661_pt1 | contig 20369 bp, 17 predicted proteins | sample MGYA00380191_ERZ808040 | MGnify/ENA primary metagenome ERZ808040 (study PRJEB31490, sample SAMN06133395) | mouse gut metagenome | isolation source: J6 | host: mice | place: China: Chengdu | collected 2015-05 ...
TCCACCGGCGAAAAACAGCTGATCTCGCTCGCCCGGGCGGTGCTGGCCAATCCCCGCATCTTTGTGCTGGACGAGGCGACGTCCTCCATCGACACCCAGACGGAGCAGGATATCCAAAACGCCATTGACCATCTGCTTCAGGACCGGACTTCCTTCCTGATTGCCCACCGGCTGTCCACAATCCGCAAGGCGGACATGATTCTGGTGGTCCGGGACGGCCGGATTGTGGAGCAGGGCACCCATCAGTCCCTGCTCCGGGCCCGGGGCTACTATCACGATCTGTACAGCAGGCAGTTTGCCGAGGAGAACGCGGCAAAGGTGCTTGGGGCATAACGCATCCCCCGCCGGACTCCGGCGGGGGATTGTGCTTCAGGGGCGTCAGGACAGCTTTTTTGTTCAAAATAGACCTTTTCTTCCTCCGCGATTGGTGATATAATCAACCTCGCCGACTACCTGATGAATCGAGGGGATTCCATGGATCATTCACAGAAAACCGAGCTCTTTGAGCGGATGCCCATTCCCAGGGCGGTGCTCACCCTGTCTATCCCCACTGTTCTCAGCTCGCTGGTGATGGTGCTGTACAATCTGGCGGACACCTATTTTGTGGGAATGCTTCAGGACTCCGTCCAGAACTCCGCCGTCACGCTGGCCGCGCCGGTGCTGCTGGCATTTAACGCGGTGAACAACCTGTTCGGCGTGGGCGCAAGCAGCATGATGAGCCGGGCGTTGGGGGCCAGGGACTATGACACGGTGAGGCGCAGCGCCTCCTTCGGGTTCTACTGTGCGCTGCTCAGCGGGATACTGTTTTCGGTGCTGGCCACCATGTTCCGCACCCCGCTGCTGGCGGTGCTGGGGGCGGACAGCGCCACGGCCCAGGCCACGATGGAGTATATGCGCTGGACGGTGAGCTGGGGGGCGGTGCCCGCAATTCTCAACGTTGTGCTGGCCTATCTGGTTCGCGCAGAGGGCGCCACGCTTCACGCAAGCATCGGCACCATGAGCGGATGCGCGTTAAATATTGTATTGGACCCTGTTTTTATCCTCCCCTGGGGGCTGAACATGGGGGCGGCGGGGGCGGGACTGGCCACCTTCCTCTCCAATTGTTTTGCCTGCCTGTACTTCTTTGTGCTGCTCGCTGTCCGGCGGGGGAATACGTTTGTCTGCGTACAGCCTTCCATGGCGCTGCCCCGGCGGGAGCTGGTGCGCGGCGTGTTTGGGGTGGGCGTGCCCGCTTCGATCCAGAATCTGCTCAATGTCACCGGAATGACGGTGCTCAACAACTTTACCGCCGCCTTTGGCCCCGACGCCATAGCCGCCATGGGCATTGCCTACAAGATTAACATGATCCCCATGTACGTCGCCATGGGCATTTCCCAGGGGCTGATGCCGCTGGTGAGCTACAATTACGGCGGAGGGAACGTGCCCCGGATGAAAAAAGCCGTTTCGTTTGCGGAAAAAATTTCCCTGGGCTTTATGATTGTGGTGTCGGTCTGCTATTTCTTTGCGTCGGAGCCGCTCGTCGGCCTGTTTATGAAAACCGAAGCTGTGGTGGCGTATGGCTCCCGCTTCCTGAGGTATATGTGCGTGGCCCAGCCCTTCCTGTGTCTGGATTTTCTGGCGGTGGGCGTGTTCCAGGCCTGCGGCCTGGGACAATATGCCCTGCTGTTTGCCATCCTGCGTAAAATTGTGCTGGAGATTCCCGCCCTGTACATTCTCAACTACTTTTTCCCGCTGTACGGCCTTGCCTGCGCCCAGACTGTGGCGGAGGTGGTGCTGGCCGCCGCGGCGGCGGCCATTCTGGCCTACCTGTTCCGGCGGATGTCGGCGGAGGGCACGCCGCTGGTATCCCGCACGGGGAAAAAATAATGCCGGTTCCCCTTTCCTTTCCGGCAGTCCGGCCGATATATTAAGTAGAAAAGGAAGGGGAAGGGGAGGCAATACATGGGCATTCAGCCGGTGTCCGGCGCGGGCTACGAGGAGCAGGCCATGCCGGGACAGACCGAGGAAAAGCAAAGCAGCCTGATTGCGCAGTCGCTGAAGAAGCAGGAGGAGAGCCGGACCTCCCTGGCCGAGATGATCCGGGACGCCAAGGAAAAGGCGGACGCCCAGCGGGAGAAATTCAAGCTGACCAAGGCGGCTCCCCGGTATGGAGACGCGCCTCTGGAGGCATACGCCCGCCTGAGCCGCGCCCGGACCCAGGCGCAGGTGAGCTCGGCGGCCGGATATGCCCGCCGCCGCATTGCCCAGCTGGAGGCCGCCCAACGGTCGGACCCGGACCACGCGGATCAGATCAAAGCTGCCGTCATCCAGCTGAAAAAGGCGGTCAGCCGGGCCGGCAAAAAGAAAATGGAGATCAACCGCGAACAGCTGGCCCGGGCCCGGCAGAAACGGATGGCCCGGGAGAATAAGCGCCGGGAGGAGCAGCGGATCAAGCAGGAGCTCCGCCGCAGTCAGGCGATGCGCGCCATCCGGGAGTCCGGATATTTCCGTGAGGCGGAGATTGCCAACCGGCAGGCGGACCAGCTCACCGCCACCAAAATGGAGCTGCGGGCCCAGGCGGAACAGCTGGGCGCTGCGCTGAAATCTGTGGACACTGCGGTTCAGGGGTATGCGTCCGCCGCAGAGACGGCGGAGATTGCCGGAGGCGCGGCGCCCGCTCCCCAGGTGGATGTCCAGGCCTGAGGGCCGTATTCCGGGCGGCGCGGCCGCGCCGGCCCGTTTGAAACAGCGACCGAACATATCAAAAGCGCACACCGCTCCGGCGGTGTGCGCTTTTTAACCTGATTCTCAGAAATCCGCGCTGCCTACGGTGCGCGGGTGGAGCTCCACATCCCGGATGTTGCTGATGCCGGTGAGGTACATCACCATCCGCTCAAAGCCCAGGCCGAACCCGGAATGGCGGCAGGAGCCGTAGCGCCGCAGGTCCAGATACCACCAGTAGTCCGCAGGGTTCAGACCCATCTCGGCCATGCGCTTTTCCAGCATATCAATGCGCTCCTCGCGCTGGGAGCCGCCGATGAGCTCCCCGATGCCGGGCACCAGGCAGTCGGCGGCGGCTACGGTCTTTCCGTCGTCGTTGAGGCGCATATAGAAGGCTTTGATGTCCTTGGGATAGTCGGTGACAAACACCGGCTTTTTGAACACCTGCTCGGTGAGGTAGCGCTCGTGCTCGGTCTGGAGGTCACAGCCCCACTCCACCTTATAGTCGAACTTGTCATTGTTCTTCTTCAGAATTTCCACGGCGTCGGTATAGTTTACCCGGGCGAAGTCGGAGGAGGCCACATGCTGAAGCCGCTCCTTGAGCCCCTTGTCCACAAAGGAGTTGAAAAAGTCCATTTCATCGGGACATTTTTCCATCACAGTGTTGATGATGTGCTTGATCATGTCCTCGGCGGTGTCCATATAGTCCGTCAGGTCGGCGAAGGCCATCTCCGGCTCGATCATCCAGAACTCGGCGGCATGGCGCTGGGTGTTGGAGTTCTCCGCCCGGAAGGTGGGGCCGAAGGTATACACGCTGCCGAAGGCCATGGCGAAGTTCTCCGCGTTGAGCTGGCCGGAGACGGTGAGGTTGGCGCGCTTGCCGAAAAAGTCCTTGGACCAGTCCACGCCGCCGTCTTCCAGGCGGGGCGGATTGGCCACGTCCAGGGTGGTCACCTGGAACATCTCGCCGGCGCCCTCACAGTCGGAGGCGGTGATGATGGGGGTGTGGATGTAGACGAACCCCCGGTCCTGGAAGAAGCAGTGGATGGCGTGGGCGGCCACGCTGCGCACCCGGAAGGCGGCGGAGAACAGGTTGGTCCGGGGGCGCAGATGCTGGATGGTGCGCAGGTATTCCATGCTGTGGCGTTTTTTCTGGAGGGGGTACTCAGGGGAGGAGGGGCCCTCCACTTCGATGAAGGCGGCCTTCACCTCCAGGGGCTGCTTGGCCTCCGGGGTGAGCACCACCGTACCGGTGACGATGAGGGCGGCGCCCACGTTCTGTCCGGCGATCTCCTTGTAGTTTTCCAGGGTTCCGGCATCCATGACAATTTGGAGGTTCTTGAAGCAGGAACCGTCGTTGAGCTCAATGAAGCAAAATGTTTTCATATCCCGGATGGTGCGGGCCCAGCCCATGACGGTGATGGTCTGCCCGCCCAGACGTTCGCCGTCGGCAAAGACGGAGGCGATGGTGATGCGTTCCATATTGATTCCCTCAATTCTTAAAAAGGTAGAGGTATTATACCATATCTGCCGGGTTTTGCAAGGGGGGGCGGGGGATTGCCCCGAAAAAATCCCGGCGGAAACTCCTGGAACGGATGCAACCTGATCGGATGATACCGGGTATTTTATATAAAGTATGTTGCGGGGACAGGGCGGATTTAAAAAATTTTTAAGAAATTAGACGCAAATTTGTTACAGGATTGTTGTTGTTTTTCCAGCGGCCCGCCGCTATACTTAAAAAGAATACGTGACAGGCACAAGCCCGACAGACAGGAGGAACATGACTATGCCCGATCTTCAGACCCCGGAGACGCCGGTAAAAGTCCCGGAGCAGGCCCCAGAGAAAGCCCCTGAGCAGAGCCCGGAACAGACCCCTAAGAAAAAGCGTGTGCGCACCGCCGCGGAAAAGAAAAAGCTGGTCAAACGCATCATCGCGTTTGTGGTGGCCGCCGCTGTTCTGGGCGGCATCATTTTCGGAATGTGGCTCTTAGTCTTTAAAGAGGACGACACCGTGGGAATGATTTATGCGGAACCGGCTTACATAGGCTCCATCCAGAGCATGGTGGAGGGAAGCGGCAACGCAACCGCCAAAGAGACCTCCACCGTCACCATCCCCGCCAATGGCACCGTGCAGCAGGTCCATGTGACCGCGGGAGACGTGGTGACTGCCGGCCAGCCCCTGTTTTCCGTATACAGCCAGACCGCGCAGGACGCGCTGTCCACAGCACAGAGCCAGATGGATTCCCTGACTGAGAAGCTGGCCAATCTTGTGCTGACCGCGCCCTTTTCCGGAAAACTGCTGGAGGTGACGGAGTTCCAGCCCGGCGACAATGTGGGGGAGGGCAGCACCGTGGCCACCCTGGTGAACGACACCAGGCTGAAGCTGTCCCTCTACTTCAGCTACGCCTATGAAGACGACATCCGGGTGGGGCAGTCCGCCATGGTCACCGTCCCCGCCGTGATGTACACCGGCGAGGCCGTGGTGGAGAAGATCAACAAGGTCAGCTTCATTACCCCGGAGGGCGGCATCTATTTTGAAGTCATCTTTGCCTTTGACAATCCGGGCACGCTGACGGCTGAAATGGACGCCTCCGTAGCCATCACCGCAGGGGACGGAACGGATATCTTCCCCTATGAGGACGGGAAAACCGAATACTATGAGACCCGGACGCTGACCACAAAAGCCGGCGGCCCTCTGGTGAGCAGCAACCTGCTCAACTATGCCAACGTCCGGGCGGGAGACGCCCTGATCACCATGAGCTCCGAGGCGCTGGACCAGCAGATCGCCACCGCGCAGGAGGCGTTGAACGAGGCCCAGGCCAATGTGGACGCCCTGAACGCCGTGGCCCCCATCGACGGCACCGTCATCTCGTGCACCCTGGCGGAGGGCGGCGAGGTGAAGGCCGGGGACGCGGTGGTCACCATTCAGAACACCACCACCATGGTGGTGACCATCCAGGTGGACGACCGCAATATCGGCTTTGTGAAGCTGGGCGATATGATCACCCTGTCCAATTATAACGGCGGGTCCTATATGGGCACCGTCACCAATGTAGCCATGCAGGGCGAGGTGGGCCAGGGTATGTCCACCTATCCCGTCACCCTGGAGGTGGACAACTTTGACGGCTCTCTGTACGCCGGAGCCTGGCTGGACTACTCCTTTGTCACCAGCCAGTCGGACGGCTGCATTCTGGTGCAGACCACGGCGGTGAAATCGGTGGCGGACGCCGAGGGGAACAAGCAGACCGTGGTGTTTGTCCAGCGGCCGGAACGGCCGGACAACGCCCTGGAGCTGGACTACAGCGTCCTGTCCGGTGTACCCAAGCCCGAGGAGGGCTATTGGCCTGTGCCTGTGGAGACCGGGATCTCCGACGCCAAACAGGTGGAGATCACCTCCGGCATCCAGGACGGCGACATGGTGTTCATCAACTATACCACGGACCCGACAAACGGCGGCATGGGCGGCGGCATCATGATCGGCTGAGGTGGCGCTATGCTCATTGATATCAAAGACCTCTATAAAATATACAATGAGGGCCAGGAGAGCGAGGTGCGGGCGCTGGACGGGGTGACCCTCCAGATCGACCAGGGGGAGTTTGTGGCCATTGTAGGGGCTTCCGGCTCCGGCAAGTCCACCATGATGAACGTGTTGGGCTGCCTGGACGTGCCCACCCGGGGAGAGTATGTGCTCAACGGCACCGATGTCACCACCCTCAAGGACAGGGAGCTGGCCCGAATCCGCAACCAGGAGATCGGCTTCATCTTCCAGGGCTACAACCTGCTCCAGGACCTGAACGCGCTGGACAATGTGATTCTGCCCCTGATCTACCGGGGCACCTCCATCTTTGAGCGGGAGGAGATCGCCATGGCCGCCCTGGCCCGGGTGGGCATGGACGACCGGGCCCATCACCGCCCCAGCCAGATGTCCGGCGGCCAGCAGCAGCGGGTGGCCATTGCCCGGGCCATCGCCACCCATCCTCCCATCATCATGGCGGACGAGCCCACCGGCGCGTTGGATTCCAAGACCGGCCGGCACGTGCTGAGTATTCTCCAGCAGCTCTACCGGGAGGGCACCACCGTCCTGCTCATCACCCACGACGACGGCATCGCCGCCACCGCCCCCCGGGTGGTGCGGCTGTCCGACGGCAAGATTGTAAAGGACGAGCACCAGGAGGTGGACTGGCTGTGAATTTGATGCAGGCATTCAAGATGGCCTTTAAGTCCATCGCGTCCAAAAAAATGCGCTCCTTCCTCACCATGCTGGGCATCATCATCGGCGTGGCCTCGGTGGTCATCATGGTGTCGGTGGTCCAGGGAATGAACAAACGGAGCATGGAGCGCTTTGAGGCCATGGGCGACAACAAAATCGAAGTTTACGCCTATCAATACTATGAGACCTCCGGCAGCGTGTCCGACCTTCTGTACGAATACTGCCTGGGGATGCAGGACCTGGTGCTGGGGGTGACGCCTCAGATCGAGGTGTGGCAGGAGATCACCATCAAATACGGCGCCAAGACCTTCAACACCCAGAATTGGGACGACTGGGAGAAACGCATCTCCCTCAAGCTGGGCTCCGACCAGTTCGGGGTGTGCAACAACTACACCCTGGGAGGGGGCCGGGAGCTGTCCTTCCTGGACATTGACAAGACCAACAAGGTGTGTGTGCTGGGGGGCGGCGCGAAGAAGATGCTGTTCGACTTTGTGGACCCGGTGGGGGAGACCATTTTCATCAACAACCAGCCCTTCCTGGTGGTGGGCTGGTATGAGCCCACCGGGCTGGAGGGCATGAGCGATATGGACAACGTGGTCCTGCTGCCCTACACCTTTAACCGCTCCTTAAACAACAACCAGCAGATCCAGGAGTATGTGGTGAAGGCCAAGGACGCCTCCTCCACCACCCTGGCGATTGCCAAGCTGAAGGCGTTTCTGGGCGGATTCATCACCGAGGGGGAGAACGGCTTTTATAACGTGTACAGCAACAACGACTGGTCCAGCCAGGTCCAGGAGCAGAGCATGATGCAGTCCCTGGTGCTGGGAGCCATCGCGGGCATCTCGCTGCTGGTGGGCGGCATCGGCATCATGAACATCATGCTGGTCACCGTCACCGAGCGCACCCGGGAGATCGGCATCCGCAAGGCCATCGGCGCGGAGCGCAGGAGCATTATCGTCCAGTTCCTCATCGAGTCGGCGGTGATCTGCGGCATCGGCGGCCTGCTGGGCATCGGGCTGGGGAGCATGGGCTCCCTCATCGCGGGGAAATTCCTGCTCCAGGGCATGATTTTGTGGCCCAGCGTAACCATCACCGTGGGGGCGTTCGCGTTCTCCGTGGTGCTGGGCGTGCTGTTCGGACTGTATCCCGCCATCAAGGCGTCCAGCCTCCAGCCGGTGGACGCCCTGCGGGCGGAGTGATCGAAGGAGGAGAAACATGAGATTAAAAAATTTGAAGCGGGCGCTGGCCCTTGCGCTGGCTCTGACGGCGGTTCTGGCCCTGACGCCCCCCGCCAGCGCCGTCCGGTTCCAGGACGTGCAGGACCAGCAGACCGCCCTGGCGGCGGACGTGCTGTCCGCCTTGGGGGTGGTGAGCGGCACCGGCGACGGGCAGTTCAGCCCCGACGGGCACCTCACCCGGGCTCAGCTGTGCAAAATGGCCATTGAGATCCTGGGCATGGGCAATCAGGCCAAGAGCCAGGCATACCGCACCATTTTCAGCGACATGGGCAGCACCCACTGGGCAAGGGGCTATGTAAACCTGGCCGCGATTACCGAGATTCCGGAGGGCTCCAAGTCCCGGCTGATGCTGGGCCTGGGCAACGGCCAGTTCGGGCCCGACCGGGAGGTCACCTATCAGGAGGCCGTCACCCTGGCCCTGCGCATCCTGGGCTACAGCGAGGAGGCCAACCGCACCTGGCCCCACGGCGCCCTGGCGGCCGCCACCCGGCTGGGCCTGGACCAGGATTTGGAGATCAGCAATCCCGCCGGCCCCATCACCCGGGCGCAGACCGCTCTGCTGTTCTATCGGACGCTGGCCACCCCCGCCATGGGGAGCGAGGAGCCCTTTGCCGCACGGCTGGGCACCCTGGTGGAGAACTCCGTGGTGCTGGCCACCGACGCCACCATCAACAACCAGTCCGGCTGGGTGATCACCGCCCAGGGGGACGCCTCCGCTTCCTATCCCGCCGCCGCTCCGGTGGATCAGTCGCTTCTGGGCCTGCGGGGCTGGGCGCTGCTGGATAAAGAGGGCCGCTTCGTCACCCTGCTGCCCAACGACTCCTCCTATGTCACCACCACGGTGGAGCGCAGGCAGGGCAGCTACCTCTACCTCAGCGGCAAGGGCCGCTTCACCATGTCGGACAGCACGCCGGTGTACACCGGTTCCGCCTATGACGCCACCGTCACCACCTACAAGGACTATTCCGCCAATCTGAGGCCGGGGGATGTGGTCACCCTCTACCTGGACGAGGGCGGCAAGGTGGCCGGTCTGTACCGTTCGCAGGGCTCCACGGAGGAGAAGTTCCTGATGGTGCGCAGCTCGGCGCCCAATGTGGACTATTTCCTGGGCCTCACCGACGGCGTGAAGGACTTCACCGTCCACAAAAACGGCCGGACCATTGCTGTGGCCGATATCAAGCCCTATGATATCGTGACCTACGACCCCATCTCCAAGGTGCTGGAGGTATGCGACGTCCGCCTCACCTGCATCTATGAAAACGCGGCCCCCACACCCAGCGCCCCCACAAAAATCACCGCCGCGGGCAATGAGTTCAACGTGATGGCGGACGCGATTTCGGAATTCAACGGGCGGAAAATCGGCGACAAGATCACCCTGATGTTCACCGCCGGCGGCATGGTGGCCGGCGTGGCCCCCGAGGGGGTCAAGGGGGTAGGCGGCAACGCCCTGGGCATAATCTCCGGGGACAAGTTCGAGCTGCTCAACTGCAACCTGCGGCTGAACCTGCCCAACGGCGTGCCCACCGATGTGTCCCCCGGTGAAATTCTGCTGGCGTCCTCTCAGTACCGGACTTCCCTGGAGTTCAAGACGGCTGGAATCACCATCACCGCCAGGTTCGACAAGGTGAATATGATGCTGGACCACCTCCAGGTGAGCCCCTATGTCCGGGTGTTCGAGCGCACCTTTGACGGGACCGCCTACAGACTGATTGAGAAGAGTGTGGCGGAGCTGCCCTCTAATCCCGCTGTTGTTCAGTATCACAAAGACGAGTCAGGCCGTGTGGATATCCTCATTCTGGCCGCTTACTCCGGCGATGAGCGGGTCTACGGCCGGATCGACACCCTCAACGGCTACCGGCTTTCCGGCGGGCTGAAGCAGGAGGGGGACAAGGTGACCAATATCTGGACGCTTCAGCCGGTACAGGGTGTGGTGTTTACCGGGGCGGATGGCTCCCCTGTGGGCTATGACGACATCAAGGGACTTCATCCCAGCGGCTATGGAACCATTTACCAGCATAACGGGAGCCACTCCATCAGCTACCTCAATCCCATTGAGAAGGTTCCCTCCACCGCCTTCTTTGACAAAGACGGCAAAACCTTTGTGCGCACCAATAAGGGCGTGTTCGAGGTAGACGACGCGGTGGTGTGCTTCAACGCCTCGGCCTCTTACGAGAGCGGAGACAAGGCGCCGGACTGGGTGCGCTGGCTTCAGGGACAGGGCGGCGGCTACGAGGGCGAGCTGCCGGAGTGGATGCCGCCGGTGGGCACCGTCTGGACCCCTGGGATGGGGAAAGTGACCGCGTTCTCCAGCCTCAATGAGTGCCGCAATTTTGCCGATGAGGTTACCATCTACTGCGACCCGGTAGGCAATACTGTGCGGGTGGTGGAGGCCAAGTAAGCCTCCCGCTCCAATATGACAGGCAAAAAGAGACGCCGCGTCAGCGGCGTCTCTTTTCTGCCTATGGCATTTTGTCCGGCGGCGGGAAAGGGGAGGACAGCTCCAGCGCCGCCGCATCCCCCACCACGATGACCGCCGGGGGCTGAACCCCCGCGGCCCGGGTTTTGGCGGCGATGTCCGCCAGCGTTCCCCGCACGGCGGCGGGGCGGGGGGCGTCCCCCCCCGACAGCACGGCGGCGGGGGTGGAGGGCGGACGGCCCGCCTCCACCAGCCGTTCCGCAATGCGCTCCAGCCGGGACAGCCCCATCAGGAGCACCAGGGTCCCCGGCAGGAGGGCCAGAGCGCCGAGCTCCTCCGGCAGGCCGTCCGGGGTGTCCGCCGTGTGGGCGGCGGCGATGTGGACGGACCGGCTCACCCCCCGGTGGGTCACCGGGATGCCCGCCAGGGCGGGGATGGCGATGGCGGAGGTGACGCCGGGCACCACCTCGAAGGGCACCCCGGCCTCCATCAGGGCCAGGGCCTCCTCGCCGCCCCGGCCGAACACGAAGGGGTCGCCCCCTTTGAGCCGGACCACGGCCAGCCCGGCCCGGGCCAGCTCCACCAGCTTGGCGCAGATCTCCTCCTGAGAGGCGGAGTGCCTGCCCTCCCGCTTGCCCATGGGGAGCCGAAGGGCTCCGGCCGGGGCGGCGTCGGGCAGGTCCCGGGCGATGAGGTCGTCGTATACCACGGCGCCGCAGCTCTCCAGCAGCCGCAGGCCCCGCACCGTGATGAGGTCGGCCCCGCCGCACCCCGCGCCCACCAGATAGACCGTTCCAGGGACGGCGTTCATGGCAATTCCTCCTTAAGCCCGCTCAGCAGGCCGTCCAGCCACTCATCGCTCAGCGGCCAGCCCTTTTCCAGGCAGGTGTCAAACAGAATGGAAAACACCGCCGCCCGCGCCATCCCATCGGGAACAGCCTCTTTGACCACCTTCCGCAGGCCGTCCAGATAGTCCAGCAGCTCCCCGGCGTTCTCCGGGATAAGCCGGTCGATCTGCTCCTTCCAGTGGACGGCGGCGGTGGGGCTGGCCCCGCCGGTGGAGATTCCCACGGACAGAGGCCCGCGCTTCACCAGGGCGGGGAAGAGGAAGGTGCAGGCATCCCGGTCGTCCACCGCGTTGACGGGGATGCGCCGCTCCCGGCACAGGGCGGAGATTTGGCGGTTCAGCGCCCGGTCGCCGGTGGCGGCGATGACAAACAGCGTTCCGTCCACCATAGAGGGTTCAAAGGGGCGGCGCAGCAGAGTCAGGCCGGGGAGCGCCTGAAACTCCGGCAGAAAGGAGGGGGCGCACACCGTCAGGCGGGGGGCGTAGGGGAGCAGCTTTTCCACCTTCCGCAGGGCCACCGCGCCGCCGCCCACCACCAGGCCGTCCCCGGCGGAGACGTCCATAAAAAACGGGAAATATGCCATAGGGTCCTCCTCACTCGTAATAGTAATGCCAGCCGGATTTCGTCTCCACCCGGCCCAGAGACACGCCGAACACCTGGTCCAGCCGTCCGGAGGAAAAGACCTCCTCCGCCGTACCGCAGGCGGCCAGCCGCCCGCCGGACAGCAGGGCGATATCATCCGCCCCCCGCAGGGCCAGCGGCAGGTCGTGGAGCACCAGCACCACCGCTCTGCCCTCCCGGGCCAGACGGCGGGCCGTCTCAATGACCCGCAGCTGATGGCCCACGTCCAGAAAGGTGGTGGGCTCGTCCATGAGGAGGGTGGGGGCGTCCTGGGCCAGGGCCATGGCAAGATAGACGTTTTGCCGCTGTCCGCCGCTCAGCTCGCCCATGAGGCGGTCCGCGGCGCCGGCGGCGTCCGCCAGTTCCAGGGCCCGGTCCGCCGCCTCATAGTCCGCCCGCCTGTAGCGCCGGGGGTAGGACAGGTGGGGGAACCGGCCATGGAGCACCATCCGGCGGGCGGTGATGTTGGGCACGGGGCGGGATTGGGGCAGATAGGACGCCTTCCGGGCCCGCTCCCGGGGGGAGAGGGCCTCCAGAGGGATGCCGTCCAGGAGCACCTGTCCGCCGCTTTTGGGGCTGAGGCCCAGGGCGGCGCGGAGCAGAGTGCTTTTGCCGCAGCCGTTGGGGCCCAGCAGGGCCAGCACCCGCCCCGGAGGGAAGGAGAGGGATACCCCATGGAGCACGTCCCGCCCGCCGTACCCGGCGGACAGGTTTTGCAGCTCAATCATGGACCCGGCCTCCCCTCTGCCGAAGGAGCAGCCAGATGAAGAAGGGGCCGCCCGCCAGGGACAGCACGATGCCCACCGGCAGCTCATAGGGGGCGAAGAGCAGCCGGGCCAGCAGGTCGCACAGGGTGAGGACCGCCGCGCCGCCCAGAGCGCACCCGGCCAGCAGGGGGCGGCTGTCCTCCCCGAGAAGGCGGCGCATGATGTGGGGCACCATAAGCCCCACAAAGCCCAGCAGTCCGGAGAAGCTCACCGCCGCCCCGGCCAGGGCGGCGGCCAGAGCCAGCAGAACCAGCCGGATGAGCTTGGACCGGACGCCCAGGCTCTGAGCGGTGTCCGCGCCCAGCAGGAGGATATCCAGCTCCCCGGCCAGGGAGAAGATCAATGCCATAGCGGCCAGGACCGCCCAGAATGCGGGGGCGATCCGGCCCATGGTCAGGTTGGCCATTCCGCCGATGCGGAAGTCCGACCAGCCGCTGAGGGCGTCGGGGATGAGCGTAACCACGGCGTCGATGCCGGCGCTGAACATACCGGACACGGCCACCCCCGCCAGCACCAGGGTGAGCTTGGACGCGCCGGTGCGCTCCGCAATAAACAGCACCAGCAATACCGCCGCCAGCGCTCCGGCAAAGGCGGCGGCGGGGATGAGTCCTCCGGCGGCAGGGGCCAGCGCGCCGCACAGCGCCGCCCCCAGCCCTGCCCCGGAGCTCACCCCGATGATGTTGGGGGCTGCCAGGGGATTGCCCAGCACGCTTTGGATTACCGCTCCGGACACCGCCAGCGCCGCCCCCGCCAGCAGGCACCCGCAGGTGCGGGGCAGGCGGGCGTAGCGGATAATCTGGGCCGAGACGCCGTCTGAGCGCCCCGACAGGGCGGGAAGAATGTCTCCGGGGGAGACGCGGACCGCCCCCAGGCACATGCTCAGCAGGGCGGACAGCAGGACCAGCGCGCACAGCAGCCCCAGCAGGGCCGCCCTACTGCGCCGGGTAGAGAATGTCCGCCAGCTTTTCATAGGCTTCCCCCCAGCGCGCATTGGGCTTCAGATTATATAAAGTGTGGTCCAGGGTGTAAAACCGCCCCTCCTTCACCGCCCGCAGGCTGCTCCAGGCGGGGTTGGAAAGCAGCGTGCTGTCCAGCACGGCCTGGGCCTTATCCTTGTCCGCGCCCTGGAGGACGGAGAAGATATAATCCGGGTCGGCGGCAATGATCCCCTCCAGGCTGAGATTTTCCAGCAGGGCCCCTTCCCGGTCCGCCACGTTGACGCAGCCCAGCGCCGCCAGCATCTCGCCCAGCACGCTGCCCTCGCCGCCTTTTACCGTGCAGCTGGAGCCGGAGGCGCGGATATACAGCACCGTGGGGGCGGACCCGTCCTGACGGGCCACGGCCTGCTCCACCCGGGCCTGTACCTGGGCGCCGTATTCCTCATAGCGTTCGGGACAGCCGGTGAGACGGGAACAGACGTCCAGCATCCGCAGATAGTCCTCAAAGCTGTCCACCTCAAAATAGGCGGCGGGAATCCCCGCGTCCTCAAAGGCGGCCATCAGGTCCAGATCCGCCTGGGTGTTGCAGCTGGCCAGCACAAAGTCGGGCCGCGCGGCCAGCAGGACCTCAAGGTTGGGCTCTTTTACCGAGCCCAGGTCGGCGGTGTCCGCATTCAGGCCCAGGTCGAAATTGGTCCAGGCGTCCCCCGCGGCGGCGATCAGCGTATCGCGGCCCCCGGCCAGGCACCAGATGTCGGCAAAGCTGCCGATGAGCGCGGCCGCACGTCTGGGCGGCGGGAGCTCCAGCGTTCGGCCCAGGTCGTCGGTGAAGGACACGGTTTCCTCCGCCGCACCGGGTGAAGGGGAGGGAGAGGGGTCCGGCCGCGGTCCGGCGCAGGAGGCCAGCAGCAGAGCCATCAGCAGCAGGACGGCGCAAATTCGTCTCATAAGTGATTTCTCCTGTCAGTCATGGTATGTCCCTATGGAGCCAGTCCGCGCAGGGGGCAGTCGGACAGGGCCACCCGGTCCACCAGGGCGTCCAGCCCGTTGTCCCGCAGGTAGTCCTGGAAGATGGCCAGGGACTGGGTGGAGTCCGGTCCGATGATGATCTCGGCCACCAGATCCTCCAGGCCGACGCCGATATCCCGGCACATGGCCCGCAAGTCCAGGGGGTAGTATTTTTTGATCCGCTCCCGGGACACATGGTAGCAGGGCCGCACGTCAAATTCCGCCTTTTCAAAGGGGGATACCACCAGCCTCATCTCATATTCCGAGGAAAAGGAGGGGTGCTTGAAGGACACCGAGCAGGCCCACGCGTCCCGAAGGGCCTTTCTGACAGCGGGATCGGCGGGAGACAGCTCCACGCCCGCCCGGGCCAGCGCGCAGAAAACCTCCACCATGGGGTGCCCCTCCATATCGTCCCGGTAAAAGACGGCCTGGAGGGAGAGCGCGCCCCTTGCGATTTTTTGCAGGCATTCCCGGCGGAAGGCGATGCATACGCCCCGGCCCCGGTTGCCGTACCGCTCCCACTGGGCGGCGTCGTCCCGGTGGAAGGAGAAGCAGGCGGCAAAGGCGGAATACTCCTTTTTCAGCTCCTCCCGGAACAGGGCCCGGATCTGTCCGGCCTGCTCCGGACGGTCCTCCTGTTCCAGGCGTTCCGCGATGGCGGCGCACAATCGGTTCATAAAATGGCGCATCTCGGCCGAGTCATTCATGCGCAGCACGTTGTTGACCCGCAGTTGGGCGCAGCGCAGAATGCCGTCCAGCGCCTGAAAATCGGTGTAGTGGTAGAGAATGGTCCGTCGCTTCTGATCCATGAGGCTCCCTCCCGGCCAGTTCGGCACGCTTGCTGCCGTTTCCGTCATTTTAACCAATTGGCGGCGGTCTGTCAATGTCTGCCCCGGAGGGCCTTGCTTTTTTTCCGAAAATTGAGTAAAGTAGACAGAGCAAGGTGCCGGGTGCACCAAGAAAGGTTGTGTCCGTTTATGTACAGCTGGTATGATCTGGGGCTGTTTCTGGTGATTTACTCCTTCCTGGGCTGGGCCGTGGAGGCGGGATACTACGCCGTCACCCGGCGGAAGTTCTGCAACCGGGGCATTCTGTCCCTGCCGCTGATTCCAGCCTATGGCGTCACCTTTGATTTCCTGATCGTTCTGCTGCCCACGCTGGCCGGGAACCACTGGCTGTCCTTTCTGGCCGTGATGGTTATCTCCTCGGTGGTAGAGCGCATCGGCGACCACTTTTTCCAGCGGGTGGGACCCAAAATCGAGTGGCGGCAGGAGCGCAGCCGCCTGCTGTCCGGCACGGGAAAGGGCTTGCTGGCCTCCCTTCTGGTGGCCGGGGTGTATTACATCATCTATCTCATCATCCACCCCGTGCTGCTGGCGGGCGTGCTGCTCATTCCGGAGCTGCTGAAAAAGATTGTGGTGCTGGCGGTGTCCGTGCTCATCGGGCTGGATTTCGCCGCCGTGTTCTATGCCGTGCGGACCGGTGACGCCTCGCGCTACGAGGAGCGGCAGGCGGGCAGCGGGCAGGGGAAGCTGGCCGCCCGCATCTACAGCGCGGTGTGGAAACGGTTCCAGAAGGCCTATCCCGGGATGCAGCGGGCGGAGGAGACGGAACAGGGGCGGTACACGTTTGCCAAAGGGCTGTGCTGGGACAAGCTGGTCTGGGTATTCCTGATCTCCGCCCTGCTGGGCGACATCATTGAGACCTTTTACTGCGGACTGGTGGATGGACAGTGGATGAACCGATCCAGTGTGCTGTACGGGCCCTTCAGCTTTGTGTGGGGGCTGGGGGCGGCGGTGCTCACCGTGTCCCTCCAGGGGCTGGCGGAGAAGAACGACCGGCATGTGTTCGCCGCCGGGTTTGTCATCGGCGGAGCCTACGAGTACATGTGCAGCGTGTTTACGGAGCTGGTGTTCGGCACCGTGTTCTGGGATTACAGCGATATGCCGCTGAACATCGGCGGGCGCACCAACGTGCTGTTCTGCTTCTTCTGGGGCGTGCTGGCGGTGGTGTGGATCAAGGTGATCTATCCCCCCATGTCCAGAGGCATCGAGGGGCTGCCTCCGCTGGCGGGCAAGATCGCCACCTGGCTGGTGGTGCTGGTTATGGTGTGCAATGCCCTGCTTACCAGCGCGGCCATGCTGCGGTACGGCGCCCGCGCCGTCCAGCCGGAGCCTGCCAACGCCTTTGAGGAGTTCCTGGACAGGCAATATGGAGACGAACGGATGGAGGCGCGCTGGCCCAATATGATTGCGGCGGGCAAATCGTGAGCAAGGCGGGCGGGGATGGAGCGATTTCATCCCCGCCTGTGATTTTTGACAAAAAGCGAGAAATATAATCAAAATGTTTGTGAGAATTGCGGCGGCCCTTTCTTGTCAATCGGGGTGGAGAAACGGGGAGGACAGTGCTAAAATGAGGGGGAACGCCCGCTTCGGCGGGACGCACTGAAACGAGAGAAGGGATGCGTATGAAACAACACAAAACGGGTTTGGTCGTGTGGGTTGGAGCGGTCCTTTTGCTGCTGGCGGGAGCGCTGCTGGCCGGCCCCCGGGAGCGGGCGGAGACCGTGCAGGAGGCCATGCGGGATGCGGTGCTGCACAACATCAATCAGGTCGGCCTCTTCGGAAAGGCCGTGAATCCGGGGCTGATCTCCGCGCTGATCGTAACGGCGGTGCTGTTGATTGCGGCGGCGCTCATCCGGATTTTTGCCATTCCCCGGTTCCAGTACCGGCCGGGAAAGCTCCAGCTTCTGCTGGAGGAGGCGGTGGGACTTTTTGACCGCATGGCCAGGGATAACAGCCCCCACCGGTTCCGCTTTGTCGGAGCCTACATTTTTGCCGCCGGAGCCTACATTTTTGTGGGCACCCTGTTCGAGCTGCTGGGCATTCAGGCCGTCACGGTCCATGGACACCCGGTGACGCTGCCCGCCCCGCTGTCCGACGTAAACGCCGCCATTGCTCTGGGAACCCTGTCTTATCTGGTGATTCTGTCCGGCGGCATCGCCGCCAACGGCATCCGGGGCGTGGGCAGGACGCTGAAGGAGTTCTCCCTGCCCATCTCCATGAGCTTCCGGCTGTTCGGCGCGCTGCTCAGCGGCCTGCTGGTCACCGAGCTGGTTTACTACTACGTGAACCTGAGCTTTGTTCTGCCCGTGGTGGTGGGAGTGCTGTTCACCCTGCTCCACGCCCTGATTCAGACCTATGTGCTCACCATGCTGACGGCGCTGTATTTCGGCGAGGTGTCCGAGCAGTCACCAAAAAAAGAGAAAAAGCCCTCCGGCCGAAAGAAGCCGGAGCTGCCGTAAAATGAAAATTGGAGGTTGTTACCGATGAATAAACTGCTGAAGAAGATCCTTGTCCTGGCCGGGGTGCTGATGCTCACCCTGTCCCTGGCCGCCCCCGCCTTTGCCGCGTCCGCCCCCGCCGGCGGCGAGCCCGCCGCCCAGGAGGAGACAGAGGAGGGCTCCACCATCGGGCTGAAGGCCATCGCCGCGGGCATCGCCGTAGGTGTTGCCGCCGCGGGCGGCGCCGTGGGCATGGGTCTGGCCACCGCCAAGTCCACCGAGAGCATCGCCCGCCAGCCGGAGGCGGAGGGCAAGGTGCGCACCACCCTGATGCTGGGCCTGGTTTTTATCGAGACGGCCATCATCTATGCCCTGCTGGTGGTTATCCTCATCATCTTTGTGCTGTAACGGGGAGGCGCTGGTATGTCGTTTCCGTTGAATATTGACCCGCAGCAGATCCTGCTGCACTGGATGAATCTGGCTATTCTCACCGGAGGGCTGTATTTCCTGCTGTACAAGCCGGTGAAGAAGTTTATGGCCAAGCGGGAGGAGCATTACAAGGAGCTGGACCGGCAGGCGGCGGACAAGCTGGCCCAGGCGGACCAGATGAAGTCGGAATATCAGGCCAGACTGGACGGGGCCGGTGAGGAGATCCGTCAGGCCCGGGCCAAGGCTCAGCAGGCGGCCCAGCAGTCCGCCCAGGAGCAGCTGGATCAGGCGGAGGCCCAGGCCAAGCAGATTGTGGCCCATGCCCGGGTGGAGGCGGAGCGGGTCCGGGAGGAGAGCCTGCGGGACTCCCAGCAGGAGCTGCGCCGTCTGGCGGAGGAGGCCACCCGGCGGCTGGCCCTCCGGCAGGACCCCTTCGACCAGTTCCTGGACCTGGCAGAGGGAGGAAAGCGGAATGAGAGCCGATAGAAGCCGCCTCACCGCCCAGCTGCGCAGCGCTCAGGAGCCTACGCCGGAACAGCTTCAGCGGTTCGGGACTTTTCTCACCCGCACCTATCAGCGCGAGGTGCCGCTGAACTGGGCCAGAGATGAGTCCCTGCGCTCCGGGTTCCGGCTTCAGGTGGGATCGGATGTGTACGATTGGACTCCGGACGGCCGGGTCCGCCAGTTCCAGGACTACCTGCGCCGCCTCCAGCCGGGGGAGAACGACATCATCCCGCTGATGCGCCAGGCGGTGGAGGAGTGGGAGCTTTCCGCCACGCCGGAGGAGATTGGAACCGTCGTCACTGTGGACAGCGAGATTGCCACCGTCACCGGTCTGGACCACGCCCAGTACGGGGAGATCCTGGTGTTCTCCTCCGGGGTGCGTGGGATGGTGCAGGACCTGCGCCGGGACGGGCTGAGCTGTATCCTGTTCGGCGACGGCGAGGAGATCAGCGCGGGCAGCATGGTCCGCCGGACCCTGCGCACCGCCGGCATCCCGGTGGGGGACGGCTACCTGGGCCGGGTGGTGGACGCCCTGGGCGTCCCCATCGACGGCAAGGGCCGCATTCAGCCCCAGGACCAGCGCCCGCTGGAGGCGCCGGCCCCCGGTATTCTGGACCGCCAGCCGGTGAACGCCCCCATGGAGACGGGGCTCCTGGCCATCGACTCCATGTTTCCCATCGGCCGGGGCCAGCGGGAGCTCATCATCGGCGACCGACAGACCGGCAAGACCGCCGTGGCGGTGGACACCATCCTGAACCAGAAGGGGAAGGACGTGGTGTGCATCTACGTGGCCATCGGGCAAAAGACCAGCTCGGTGGCCCAGCTGGTGGAGAACCTCTCCCGCCGGGGGGCCATGGAGTACACCTGTGTGCTCAGCGCTCCCGCCGGGGCCTCCGCCGCCCTTCAGTATATCGCCCCCTACGCCGGCTGCGCCCTGGGCGAGTATTTCATGCACCAGGGCCGGGATGTGCTCATTGTGTACGACGACCTGTCCAAGCACGCCGTGGCCTATCGGGCCCTGTCCCTGCTGCTGGAGCGGTCCCCCGGCCGGGAGGCGTATCCCGGCGACGTGTTTTACCTCCACTCCCGGCTGCTGGAGCGGTCCGCCCACCTCAGCGACGAGCTGGGGGGCGGCAGCATGACCGCCCTGCCCATCGTGGAGACCCAGGCGGGGGATGTGTCCGCCTATATTCCCACCAATATCATCTCCATCACCGACGGCCAGATCTTCCTGGAGAGCGACCTGTTTTTCTCCGGACAGCGGCCCGCCGTCAACGTGGGCCTGTCCGTGTCCCGGGTGGGCGGCGACGCCCAGACCAAGGCGGTGAAATCCGCCGCCGGGGCCATCCGGCTGGAGCTGGCCCAGTACCGGGAGATGGAGGTGTTCACCCAGTTCTCCAGCGACCT
>ERZ808040.1048-NODE-1048-length-20339-cov-11.073339_pt1 | contig 20339 bp, 15 predicted proteins | sample MGYA00380191_ERZ808040 | MGnify/ENA primary metagenome ERZ808040 (study PRJEB31490, sample SAMN06133395) | mouse gut metagenome | isolation source: J6 | host: mice | place: China: Chengdu | collected 2015-05 ...
GCTGGGCGCTGGAGCTGGCTTTGCCGGCAGGTCCTTATTAGTAGCCGCCTCCGGACTGCTGACGGGTGTTGCAACAGAGGCCTTGCCCATTGGCTGAGGCGGTCTCTGAGCTTCCGGAGTCTTGTAGCCAAAGATATTGAGTCTCTGTGGGGGATAGGTGGAGAGGATGCGGAACAAATCCTCATCTTTGATAGGAGACCGACAAAGCTCTGATGCGATACCAGTCAGAGAATATTCCTTTGTCTTGAACAACTTCTGGGGCCTATACTGACCATACTTGATATCCGTGAACAGCAGATCATATATGGGCACCGCATAGATGTAGCTGGTTCTGACCAGGTAGTTGAATACATCCAGGTTGGTGGTACCGGAATGGGTGAACAACGTATCGAAGTCCCGGTCCTGGCCGCCGCGATGCCCTGCAACGCCATCCCTCAGCACGTAGATGTTCTTGGGAATGAACACATCTTTGTTCCGGCGCATGGGCCCAAGCGCATTGCTCATGATTGTTCCAAATGTCTGATTGTTACTGTGTACGCCAATCACGCTTACAGGTACTTGGGGCTGATTGGGTATGGAAGACGCTGTCCCCTGATGCTGGGATTTCCCGCCAGCTGGCAAATCCTTTTGCAGAGCTCCCTGCCGTGGCTCAAGTTCCATGACTGGGTCTTCCTGCTGCGTTGACAAATTTTGAGTAGAAGTTTGGTCGACAGAAATAGAGGATGCCGGCGCTTGAACCGGGCCGGATGCAACAGGGGTACTTTCAGGAGCGGGAGCTGTCAGAGGAGCCTGAGCAGGGGTAGTTGCCAATGGGATCGTAGCAGGGGAGGCGGGAACTGGGGCGGGAGGAACAACCAGCGGAACGGGAGCGTGCAGGACGGGGGAGAGCAGAACGTCTGCTGTCATATCCAACGGGTCGGTCTTGAAGGTTCCATAGATGGTGATTGCCGCATTGAGACCGTTCAGTGCGCCGGTATCCTTGCGGACAAACATTTCCAGCACCTCATAAGGGTCCATTTCAATGGCCCGGAAGGTATGAAGGAAGTCGGCAAAGGACAGATATTCTTGGCCTTTTGTAATTTTCCCGGGGAGGAAGTAGGAAGTCTTCCCGTCCAGGCAGGACCGGATAATTTGGGCTACCTGTTTCTTGGTGTAGATACCCTTAAGCAGCCCATAATCAGGTTCAGCCCTATCATCCTCCCGCTCAAACTCGCAGCACCAGCGGGCCATTGTCTGGATATCTTGCCCAGACAGGCCATACAGGAGCATGATTTCCGCCACCGTTCTGTAGTTGATTGCCTTTACGGACTGCCCGTTGAAAAAGAGTTTCAGATTGCGGTTGGATGTATAAATAGAGCAGTACTTTTGCTTCTGGTCTATCATCCCAAGAGATGGGAACCGAAGGAGCCGGCGGAGGTTGGCATATAGGATGTGGGAACACAGTTCCGTGTTGTTTAGGGTCATCTTCTCTACATCAACGTCAGGCAGGAAGGACAGGAGTTCAGGAGCTCCTCGTCGCATGGATTCCTCAACCAACGCCTCCTTTTGACAGTTTAGTCCCTCCAGGTTCCTGTTATATTCAACAGGGTTCTTAAAATGGTTTATTTTCAATCTCTTTCACCTCACAGAAGTTAATCTAGTATTTTGTTGTTACCTATAGGGTGTAAATATGGCTCTTTTCTGGATACTGCGTATTGCGCATGTGGGGTCGGACCCATGTGCGAACACCGGACTTGCACAGCCGCTGATGGCCACGCACCCAGTAGGCGTAGTCACAGGGATTCTGCTGGTGTTTGGGGGCTGCCATAAAGGGCTTCACATGGCGAAAGACTGCAGCCGCGGAGAGATTGCCCAGGCATATGATGCGCTCGTCTAGTTCTTTTCGGTCCTTTTGTGCTGGGTCTACGGTCTGCTCAAAATCTTCTTGGATGATCTCTCTTGGGCTAGTGTTCGTTACCTCCCGTGACTGGCTAAGGTATACGCTCAATCGCTGGTAAAATCGGATAAACTCGTATAGGCAGTCTGGCGGTACACTTCCGGTCGCATTGATCTCTGTATTTCTAGGCCAGCGGTAGTCCTTGATGGCAATGGATGTAGCGCCAAGGAACTTGCCTTCTTTCTCAAACCGCAGTTTGAGAACATTTCCCGACTCCATCCGGCTTTCTACCAATAGAAAGGTGTCCTGGAATACAAACATACATTGTTGGAATGGAATTGGGATTCCTTCCCATGACTGATTTTTTACAGCGTCCAGGATCTTGTAATGAGAATACTGAAATAGAAATTTATCCACAAAGGCGAACCTCCTCTCTCTTTATGTATCGTGTGTAAATGCATAGAAAAGCATTGATAGGAGTATTTATGTTGGAAATAGGCCGGATAATGTGCTGATAAGGATCATTGCCACTACCATTAAGACTTCTCGCATATGATAGGAAATGGGGACGATAACGTGCCAAAAAATGCGTTCCTAATTTCGCGAAAGAGGTGATCCTATGGGTCAAAAAATCATTCCATTCCCAGGGAGACAGTTGAAAGAAACTATCGACAAGAATCCTGTTTGTCAGGATGTTGATAATGGCCAGGAGGAGAAAGAAGATGCGTACATCGGCCAACTGCGAATCATGAGCCATCAGCTCCGGCAGGTCGCGGACACATTCGAGATGTCTTTTAAAGAGGCAATCGCTGATTTTTCGTATATTGCCATTGGTGATGAAATCGTCTCCGCCCTGTTGGAAGAGGGGGAAGAGGACGACGAAGGGAATTGATTACATATTCAAACTAGAATCGATTACGGGACGAAAGCCCAGATCAGGACGCAGAGTCGCTGGGTGAGCGGATAGCCAAACATTATCAAGGCTTCCATAGACCGGGGATCGCTGTTCTGGCTTCTTCCTTTCGAAGCTAATAAAGGTTTCACGACCCCAGCAACAGAGTCCGTTGTTTGGGATACCCGCCAGCTCGTTTTTGGCATCACTGGATGTGCCCAGCCAAGGCAGGCGGACAAAGTATAATTTGTCATCCATGACGAATGGTTTCCCATCAACGAACCCCAGGTCGCGTAACTGCCGCCAGCTGATGTTAGTGATAAGAGTAGATTGAGCAACTAAGGACTTTGTACCAGGGATGGGGAGCCACAGGAGTTCATATCCAGGAACTGCATCGGAAAAAGAAATCTCAGAGCCCGATTCGAAGGCTGCCCCAGGTAAAACCGGAGTGCCATTTACGATCAAAGCACCGAATTTCAAAACATTGGACATATAAAATCCCCCTTCGCCTATATATTATGCGGTGAAGGGGTTTTGTATTTCGGAGAGAAAATCAAAGAATAGCGTTGCATTTATCAGGATGCATATAACAAGCGGCAACGAAAAAACAACCCCAATCTCATGGATCAGTAGGCGTTGTTTAGAACATGTGGAGCTGCAACCTGGATAAATTATCCTGCCCACATTTCTTCGTATCCACCAAAGAACAAGAAATTGATGTATTGGTGTTTGTATTACAAAAATAGCCGCAGGAAAGCCCACCCTGTATGAGGTGGGAACAGTCAGTACAGGAAAGGTGATGTCGTGCCAGAATACCCGATTTAATATCTGCATCTGAGCCAAAAGAAAATTTGTCTGAACAGGAATATTTTCCCCTATAATCGGGCAAAAGAAAAATTTCGACAAATTTCCCCATAAAATGGAACATCGCTTGACATGTTATTTTTTCATGAGTACACTGTATACAAAAGGGACAGAATATTACAAAAACAAGGAGGAAAAAAGATGAGGACAATGGGAGAAATCATCAATGTTAACTTTACGCGTCAGGCTACAAGGAGAGCAAGGCTTCCGATCCCTCAGCCCGATGCCCCCTGCTCCAGATGTAGAAAGACCTTCTACCTGGATGAGTTGAATTCTCTCCCAGAAGTTGAGGCATACGCCCGCCAGCTGGCCAGTTCAATGATGAAGAAAGGCCCGCTCCCCGACCCAGTAGATGAAGATGCCTTGACTTACCGGTATGGATATGGTTTCAAGACAATCTTCTGCGAGGATTGCCTCCGTAAGGTTGTCGAAGCCGCAAGGTGACCAAAAAGCCCCCACTCGTATTGAGTGGGGGCTTTACTATTGGCATGACCAGAATCCTGACCAAGCCCATATCCGATTGAGATTAGCCGCAAATCCGTTTACGGACCAGCCACAGAGCCGCTCCGCAGACCAAGACCCCCACAGATGCGGCATAGATTGGGAAAAGCCCCTCTCCACCCGTTTTGGGGAGCAGTTTGCCGGCCTTGTAGGAGTTGGTAAAGACTGCTGCCTCTGTATTGGTTCCGGTACCAACATCCCGCTCATAGACTCCGGTGGCGACCAGTGTGGAGCCATCCCGCACTACTGTGACAGTCAGTGTCCACATACTTCTGTCGTACTCATAATCTTTGACATTTCCAGCATCCTCAGAAATCATGAATCGGTAAGTTCCTTCCTCTGTGAATCGGAATTTGCCAAACTCGACAGATCCTGCGCCAGTGATAGTAGTGGTCATCCTGTCAGGATTCTTCACGTTCTCGTAGAAGGCGAGGGGGATGATTTGGAACTTGAAGGTTTCCTCTTGACCCTCAGGGATAAGGTTTGCATTCAGAATCTCTTTTGTCACCTTTGGCGTAAAGTATGCCTCATTGCGTACATACTGGTTCACAAACTGGGCATTCTTTGTACTGACCAGGGTTCCATCAGGGTTCGAATACTCAATCGATTCTGCATAAAGCGTTGTTCCAGCGATCCCGACCTTAACCGTTAGAGTCCATGCACTGTTATCATAGACGTAGCCTGGCAGCTTCCCATCAATCTCTGTAATCTCAAACTGGTAAATACCAGGTCTGACAAAAGAGATCATGTTGAATACGCCCTCACCAGGACCATTAACAGTGCAGGTGGTGTTAGATGGCATAGCAACGCCTTCTGTGGTTCCGATATTCCGGATGCTGAATTTGAATTCATCCGTGTCCTCTGTTCCTTCAACGGTCTTTAGGATTTTTGGGTTGAAGTGCAAAGCCGAAACCTCGCCGATATCAGTTGCAGCGGTTACGGACGGAAGGGTATACCGCATGTAGCAGGAAGATCCAGAAGCTCCACGCTCGGTGTAGAAGAAAGTGAGTGTGTGGCTAGACTCAACTCCACGTTCCACATAGTCCCATAGGTCAACATATTCACCCACAGAGCTGTGACATCCGCCAATATCGCATATCAGCTGTCCATCCAGGAATACCCAAAGATCATCGTCACCAAAGAAGTAATACTCTAGGGGGCCGATATAATCAGCCGGGACATCGAATTTGACCGCGAATGTCATACCAAAATAGGAATTGTGGTTAAGAGTATCGTCGGATACAGGCCAATGAACAGAATTACTGCCAACCACCATACCAGCACTTGAACCAAACGCTGGATCATTATTTTTCCCACCAAAGCTGGGAACATAGTCCATGGGCCAGAAGCTATTGCTCCAGATAAATTTATCTGGCTCTGTCGAAGTGGATGGCTTCCATTTCTTGACAAGAGCCTTGAAGTGGTCAAGGTTGTCAATGATGGTTACCCCTGCTTTATTTACCTTCTGAAGTGTATAGGTGTCTCCAAACCGGTCAAACTCCAGGGAGAACTCCCCGTTGTCATAGGACGTTTTTCCGTTAGCAGGCCCATCATCAAACAGATTTGGAACATCAATGCCAGGCGAATATTGAATCTTCCCATCAACTAGGGCAGAAGCGATTCCGAACGTGCATAACTCGTAAGAACTTTTTCCGGTTGATGTGTTTCGATTGGCTTGGTTGGGTTTATTGGTGATTCCATAACGGTCCGCCCAAGTGGCGTCTTGTGCGCCTACGCCAGTGTTGGCATTCCCAAAAGAAAACCTTGCTCCAGACCCCGAGTAGTTACCAGGGTCGTTAATTCCATGGGCGAAGGACCTTACCTGAATCGTGCCGTTGGTTTGGGTTTTTACACCGTCGGTAATATCGTAGTCATAGAATTTCACTGGAACATTTTTGCTCTGTGAATTTTCATCATACACAAGTCGAACTACAATATTTTTAGAGGGAGTCAAGTCGACCTTTCCTGGGTCTACAGGCAGATTGGGGTTATCGCCACCTGAAGTTTCACCTCCCGTTTCTTCTCCATCTCCGGGTTCTTCGGTGGCCTCGCCACCTTCTGTTTCTTCTCCGTCTCCAGACCCTTCGGTAGCTTCCCCGTTCTCGATTTCTTCTTCAGAACTGTCGCCTTCTTCCTCGGTTGTCTCTCCTTCAACTTCCTCGTTACTCAAACTCACTATTGCTGCATTGAGAGCGTCTTCTGCCGGATTCAGGGTAAAGGAATCAACATCAGTGTGGACAATCCAGTCGTTCACATCGGTGCTGGTGGGGTCACAACCCTCTTTCAACACCCAGATCTCAGATAGCTTGTAGCCATCTTTATCTCTAAGTTTGTCAACTCTGGAAATCCCATACTCGCTCACAAGATTGTAGTTGTTGCTGTCATAGAGCTGGGTAAGGACCTTATCCATTTTTATTTTTCCAGTTGAGCCAATGTCGACTTTTCCATCGACGTCAACCCACATAAAGAATTCTTTGAGGCCCAAATCACCGTTTCGAGGTAGGTTTTTCCCGCTTGTATCGATAATCTTAAAGGAGTCAGCACCTTCTGAGGCAAGCCGATTGAAATAGGCATAGTACTGGACCTCATAGTGGACAGCCTTTTTATCGTTCATGATGTTAATAAAAAGCGCCATCTTTTTGATAGCTTCCCGTACAGAGAACCACTCCTTATCCTCGTCTGTCAGTCGGCCATACAGCTGGTCAATGTTGTTGAACTTGGAGTAAAGAGTATTTAGGAATTCACTGTCAATCGTGTCAGGAATCTGAATCTCATTGACAGAGGCAGTGAAGGCTTTTGCGGTTTCAGACAGCCCCACAACATCCTCAAGCTGCACACACAGAGTATTCAGCTTTGCTTTCATGTTGATAACCAGCAACCGATTCAGGTCCTCGTTGCTGAGTGTGTTATAAAGGGCTGATGCTTCTTCGATTTGTGCCTTGGTATCTTCCGCTGTATGCTCTGGCGGATTGGGCATCCGAATGCTGTTTACCGCATTTACAAAGGCGCTAGCCGTCTCATTCAAATTGATTTCTCTGTCTCTGATTGCTTCCAAGGCGCGGAGTTTTTGTTCTACATCCCGGATGATAACCAGCCTCTTGTCATCGCCGCTCAACCGGTCATACATATTGTTTGCGGTCTCAAGAGCAGTTTTGAAGGTATCAAAGGATTCGTTAGTAAAGGGGATGGAGTAGTGAATACGCTCCACACTGATGACGAACGCCTGGGCACGGGCAGAGAGGTCATCCTCGTTGTCAATGACTGCCTGCAGTATTGCCAAAGTATTAACTGCGTTTTTTACGTAGACCCGCATATGGTCATCACTACTAAGACGATCTTCCAGTTCACGAGCTTTGGCAATTTCCTGCCTTAGCCATGTAAGGGAAGATGAGGTCAATTCTGCCGGGACTCTGATTTCGCTGACACTGTTAACATAGGCTTGCGCTGCGTCAGAGATGTTTTCCTCTTGGTCAATAATTTCTTTGGCCTTCGCAATAACCTCGACAGAGCTTACTGTAAAGGGGTATTTTGTGTCCATCCCATTAAAGTAATTTCCCTGAGTCTCGTAATAGGCATCTTTGATCTTCTGGTAAGTCTCATAGGTAAGCTCGGCAGACAAGTCGATCTTGGCCGCAGCCTCGACATACTGTATTGCCTTGTCAAGTTCACCTTTGGTAGTGTTGAACCCATCAGATTTCTCTTTCGCTGCCTTCACGGACAGAGCTCTTTTATCATTGGCGGTAATCAGGTCGGAATTGTAAAGGTTGCGAAGATCTTCAACTTTGTTGATAAAGCTGTTAAAGGACCCCTTGTCCAACATGTCGAAAGACGGAACGGTGACACTGTTTACTCCAGCAATAAACTCCTTTGCACCATTAGATAGATTATCTTCTCGGTCAAGGATTGCCTGCAAATCCTTCAGTCGTCCATTTCTTGCGTTCTTAACCGTAGATAGTTCCTTTTCATCGTCAGAGAGCCGATTATAAAGCTCCATGATTGCCGCGATTCGTGTCCGCAGACTGTCGAGATTATCAACTGTTACCGAAGACGCATAAGGAAGTCCTTTGGTCAAAGCGATGAACTGTTCAGCATCAGCAGACATTGAGACCTTTTTTATCAGGAAAGAAGGATGCTCTGTGCTGGCCGTAGTCTCATTGCTATAGCTTGCCGTAGCGGACAGCCTGCCATTTGAATAGGATACATCGACTGTTAATATCCATTCTTCTGGAGTCGCTATATACCCCTCAGTACATGTTACATATAGCTTAAACTTATAGGTTCCGGCATCATTGAAGAGAATATCATCAAAACTATATCTTCCATTAGTCGCGATATAGCACGATGTTTGTTGTGGCATTACGACATCGTTGCTGGAATTTACTTGTGTAAGATAAACATAATTCCTGCTCGACTGCACTGCACTGTCATATTGGATATCATACCCAACATTATATTTCGCAGGCTCAATAACTTCCTCTTCGATCAGCCCCAATTCAATTTTCCAGCAAAGGATGCGCCGGCACTTCTCCTCAACTTCACTCAGCGAGAGAGAGCCGTTTTTGACTGCAGCCAGTACCGTAGGAATATCGCTGTCCGGGGTAGAGGTCATAGCCATATCAGCACCTGCCTGCAAAGCTCTCAGGCTGGCCTGGCCAACACCAGTAAAGTTAGTGATAGCGCCCATGGCCAAGTCATCTGTCATTGCCACTCCGTCAAACCCCATCTCATCGTGGAGCAGATCGTATACTGCAGGGGAGAGGGAAGCGGGGTTTTCAGTGTCCAAACAGTTGATTGTGTTGTGGGTAACCATTACGCTCTGACCACCGGCAGCTATACCAGCATAGAAGGGCAGAAGATCCTGGTGATCGAATTCGTCCTTGGTCAGGTCATTTACCGCAAACCCATTATGAGTATCAGCGGAAGTGGCACCATAACCAGGGAAGTGCTTCATGGTCGTACCAACACCGGTGCCATCATAAGCCTTGATCAGGGTTTCGACGTATTCAGCAGTACTTACTCCGTCGCCACCCCAAGTACGTCCGTACATCATACCACCGGGGGCAGATACATCAGCCACAGGAGCATGATTTATGTTGAGCCCCAGATCTTTGAGAAACGCAGCCTTGTCTTTGGAGTCGGAGATCACGGCGGACAGCCCGCCAGATGCCTTTAGCTCCTGCGGACTCAGGAATGGAGCGTGTCCATATTGGCTATACTTGCTGATGCGGACAACACGGTTACCGCTCGCAGCAATACCGCCTTCCTCATCTACAGTAAACAGGAGGGGAATACTGCTAGCCGCTTGGGTATCAGCGATCTTTTGACGTACCGATGTTGGGTTCGAATTCTCAAACATGGCGGCAAAGACCAGATATCCGCCGGGATGGTACTTTTCGATAAGGGATTGAGCCTGTGCAACTGTGCCAGCACCATCACCTGGATAATGCAGGAGGAACAGCTGGCCAACCTTTTCTTCCAGGGTCATATTCTCCATCATATGATTTGCCTGGCGGACGGTGTTGGAGCTCCACCCACTAGACCCCTTGTAAATTGTAATAAACTCAGCACCCTCGGTGTTCCCGGGGTGATAAGTCCAACCATAGTCAATAGGACAGCTGTAGGTCCCAGTGGCAACCAGTTCGCCGTTTTCCTCTGTTACCTCAACCATCAGCTTCCAGATGCGGTCATCGTACTTGTAGTTGCCGCTATTGACTGAAGTGCTGCCACCTGTACCTGTGCCTGGCACAAGACTTCCTGAAGTTCTGGTTGAGCGATTTTTTTCTGAATGAGGCGCTAAAATTGCAAATTTGTAGGATCCAGGTGCGGTAAATCCGATTTCATTAAACGTATTGGAACCGGTACCGTCAACGTATGTGGCAGTGCCAAGGCCGGTTACAACCTCGACATTGTCCTTGCTCTTGGGCATAATGACAGAGTCTTCGTCGCCTTCCGTAAGCTGAATCATAAAATGAACTCTTGGCGATTCCGTTGTCGCGACCATGGTGTTCTTTACAACAGGTGTAAATCCAACGGAGTTGATTATAGGGGCGATTTCAGGTGTTTTTCTGCATTCCCAAATTTCCTGATAGCACCCCGAGGTATGCTCGTGCCCGGTGATCCCGCAGATATGCACGGGCTCCTCAACTGGCACATCACCATCCTCAGCCATAGACAACTCCTCGTCAGGGTCTTCAGGGCCACCCTGGTTGAGTTCGACAGCCCCTTCAATGGAAGTATCCTGAGACTGGTACTCGCCGGTTTCATCTGCGGTAGAGGGGTCAATACCAGTACCCTGCTCCAATTCGCCGGGACCTTCAGGGCTTGAATCGCTGTCGGCGGTTGTTTGGTCTTCTGTATTTTCCTCTGTAGAGGAATCCTCAGGTAAGTCACCGGAACCGGCGGGGTCTTCCTCAGTTTTATCCTCCTCTTGATCCCCTTCCTGAGATTCGTCTGTCTCGGCAGGGTCTTCCTGTTGAGAACTGTCCGGGGGAAGGGTTGTGTTGTCCTCCTCGCCTTGGTTAGGTGTACCCGGTTCCTCTCCGGCAAGAGCGTTTTCGATACAGGTCTCGTCATGAACGTGCTCAGGGATGTCACAGGTGAGAATCCTGGCGGCGAGCCGACACTCGCACCCTTCGCTGCCGTGAATATGGATTTCTCCTTCCTCAAGTCCGCAGACCAATTCACCGCTGTACGCGTAGCAGTCCAGGGTATGATTGTGATCGAGGTCCTCATTGTTACAATCAATCCAGTACTCCTCATAGCAGGCAAATGTATGGACATGCGGCTCTGGGTCATTTACATCTCTGGCTTTACTGGAGGGTATTGCTGGGCCAAGCAGACCGAGCAGCATAACAACAGCCAGAAGTCCGGATGTAATACGATTAGCCTTCTGTCTCACGGGTTTAATGTCCTCCTTCTATTTATTTGGCCTGCCCGTCATCTTGTATAGATATTGGGCTTGGCTTGCCGCCGCAAATGCAAATGATTTGTTGCGGTATGCTTTTATGCTATGCGGATTCGAAGAATTGTATTGGCCTAATGAGGATTTGGGATATATATCCTAGTACAGTAGACTCCTCCCTTTTTAGTGGATACAGAGAAATGTAGCGAGAAAATTTGACGGCTCCATGTGTTCTGAGCCATCACACCGATCGACGGTATTTGGACAGCCTCCTCCAGGCCAGATGAATATTGAAAGGGCTGCTATGTCGGGCTTTGTATGGATACAAGCCGGATAGCGGCCGTTTCTTTAAATCGCCAATAGGATGGATGACCTTTGCATAAGACAGCATTGGCTTTCAAAGAGCGACAAAAGCGGAGAAATCCATCCGCAATTTTATTCAAAAGGAGGATTAACCGCATCAAATATGCGAGTTAAAGAAATGATGAAGAAAAATAAGATTGCGAGCATTATGCTCACAGGTATTCTGGCTGCTGCTATGGCTGTACCTGCCTTTGCTGCCGACATCACAATTGACGGCACTGGTTCCGAGTTCCAGGCGTACCGGCTGCTGAATTTGACTACCAGTGCCAAGTCATGCGAGGATACGCATGAGCACACGGCTGCCTGCCAGTACAACTACGCCTACACGGTAAACGAGACCTACAGGGAGGCGCTCCAGGCCGTAATCGGGGAGGACGCCTCTGATGTAGACATCATTGAGACTATTGGGAACATGAAGGGCGATGACGCCATTCGAAAGTTCGCCAATGGCATGTTTGCCCAGGTGAAGGAGATGGAGGCTGATGAGACCGCCACCGGGAAGACTATCTCCAATGCAGATCAGGGCTACTACCTGATTGTGGAGAGCCAGAAGGGCGCTGACCCAGACACCGTGTCCCTGGTTATGTTGGATACCGCCGGCCAGGACAACATCACCGTGGCTGCCAAGGAGGGTGTGCCCACCTTGGAAAAGAAGATCGTTGAGAATGGCAAGGATGTGGATGCGGCCGACTACGCTGTTGGCGACACTGTGTCCTTCAAGCTGACGGGCACCATGCCGGACAACATCGATGGCTATGCCAAGTACAAGTACATCATGCACGATTCCCTGAGCAAGGGCCTGGAGTTCAAGGTGGATTCTGTGGTTGTGACTATTGATGGGTCGACTATCGACAAGACCAACTATCAGGTGAAGACCGAAGGACTGCATGAAGGCTGCTCCTTCGAGGTGGTTTTCGATGACCTCAAGGCCTGCGACCAGGCCATTAACAAAGATACCAAGGTCATCGTTACCTACGACGCAAAGCTCACTGCCGCTGCCGATATCGGCAACCCTGGCAACCCCAACACTGCTCATCTGGAGTTCTCCAGCAACCCCAACGCCGGCGGCGAGGGGGAGACCGCCAAGACTCCTGAAGATAAGGTCGCGGCTTTTACCTTCGAGCTGGTTGTGAACAAAGTTGACAAAGATAAGCAGCCTCTGGCTGGGGCCGAGTTCGAACTGCAGGTTCTGGATAAAGATGGCCAGAAAATAAAGGCTATCCCGGTCGAAATGAATGACGCTGGCACAGCGTTTACCTTCACCGGTCTGGATTCCGGAAAGTACAAGCTGGTCGAGACCAAGGTTCCCGCTGGCTACAACAAGGCCGATGATGTGGAGTTCGAGATTGTCTCCGCGATGACTGAGGAAGCTGCCGATCCCCGCTTGACCAATCTGGTGATTATGCAGAATGAAGAGGTTGTCTCCTCTGGTGAAGACGCCAAGTTCTCTGTGGTTATCGATGCTGGTCAGGCCACCACTGCTGTGGTCAACACCACCGGTATTCGTCTACCCTCCACTGGTGGTATGGGCACCTACGTTATCTATGGCGGCGGCGCTGCCCTGGTAGCTGGCGGCATTGCCCTGGCTGTCATCAAGAAAAAGAAAGACTCCGGCGCTGAGGCCTAAGTCGGACTACTACAAAGGGGCAGGTGTGTTTAGCGATGCGCCTGTCCTATTTTCAAGAAAGGGTTGAAGATCCTTGAAAAAATCAAGAGAACTGAAGGCTGGGCTGTTCAATTTTTTGGTTGTAATTGCCGTCCTGACAGGAATCGGGCTTCTGCTTTACCCCACCGTCTCTAACTGGCTGAATGAGAAGAATGCATCTAAAGCCATTGCAGACTATTCGCAAGCGGTGGAGGCACTGGATACGGTGGATATTCAAAAGATGCTGGAAGAGGCCAGGGCCTATAATCAGAGCCTGGTTGGAAACACCAGCCGGTTTGAGCCTACAGTGGAAGATTCCGCAAGGTATCATTCCATTCTGGACGTGTCTGGGACAGGAATTATGGGTTACGTCGAGATTCCATCCATTGGCGTTAAGCTGCCCATCTACCACGGCACTGAGGATTCTGTCTTGCAGGTGGCTGCCGGTCATATTGAGGGCTCATCCCTTCCTGTAGGCGGCGAAAACACCCATGTAGCCATTTCTGGCCATTGCGGGCTCCCATCTGCAAAGCTATTTACGAAGCTGGACACTTTGAAGGTTGGGGACGAATTCAACCTCTCTGTGTTGGGAGAAACCCTGAACTACAAAGTCGATGACATCGTAATCGTCCTGCCAGATGATTTTTCTCCTCTAAGTATTGAGGGAGGGAAAGATCAGGTGACGCTGATTACCTGTACTCCCTACGGCGTAAATAGCCACCGCCTCATGGTTCGTGGTACCCGGGTCTGATAGCCCAAACTCAAAAAGAAAGGAGGCCGCCCCTGTGAGGAACAGCCTCAAAAAAATTCTATCAATCCCGCTTCTCATCTGCATGATCGTTGGGATGGTCACCTCGGCCAGCGCCTTCAGTGTGAGGGGGGAGAGGGCTTCCATAACTGCCTTGTACCTGATTGACGAAAAGCCCGTTCAAGATGTCTCGATCTCTGCCCATCGGGTTTCTTCTGTGGATGATGACTTGAACTATACCTGGCTTGACGCATATTCAAAGTACAAGCTGACGGTTGATTTCAACAATGATGACAAGATGGCGGAGGTCGCCCAGACTCTGGCCTCTTATGTGTCCAGGGATTCTGTTGCGGCCACAGCTCAGGCAAAGACAAACGAGGATGGGTATGCCTCATTTGACAATCTGACTCCTGGCATGTATCTAATCACCGGAGAAATCTGCCGGGCTGGCCGCTACACATACCGCATTGTCCCTACCCTGATCCCGCTCCCCAACACGGCTAAGGACGGCACGTTGACCTTTGACGCCAATGTGGAGCTGAAGCATGAATCCACCTACCACCCGCCCGAGGAACCAAACGATGACACAACTATCCGGCGAGCCCTAAAGGTATGGGATATGGGGGAGGGGAGAGCTAATATCCCCGAATCTATCAAGGTTGACCTGCTGCGGGATGGGCGTTTGTATGATACACAGCGGCTCAATAACCAGAATAACTGGACATACACTTGGCGAAATTTGGATGATAGCTACTCCTGGACCGTAGTGGAACAATCTGTCCCTGATGGATTTACCACATCTGTATCCAAGAACGGCATTACCTATGTCATTACCAATACAGAGTCTCCTGCAACACCTCCGCCTGACAATCCGCCAATTGATTCTGGTGAACCAAACGAGCCAACTGACCCAGATAATCCAGTTGTCCCAGAAGAGCCTAATCAGCCTGTAACACCAAATCAACCAGAGAAACTGCCTCAGACCGGCATGCTATGGTGGCCTGTATTGGTTTTGGCCACCTTTGGGATTGGTTTGATTATAGGAGCGGCAGTATGCAGCCGCAGCAGTGACAAAAAAATCAAGGTAAAATACATCCTTCTGGCAGCTGGCATGATCCTGATAGCGTGGGCTGCTTACCTAACTGGTCAAAACATTGGCGAGGACCACACAGCAGGCGAAAGCTCTGGTATTACGGTGCGGCGCCTGGTAGAGAGGATCCCTGATGTGGAGGCCGATGCGAAGGCTGCTGGAGAGGATATCATCCCCAACTATATCCTGAATCCTGGTATGGAGATGCCGGAGATTGAGGTCGATGGCCGCCAGTATATTGGCGTGCTTGATATCCCCGTTCTGGATCTGAACCTTCCTATCCTGGCTGAATGGAGCAAGCAGGGGGCGGTAATTGCCCCATGCCGTTATGAAGGCTCAATTTACGACAACAACTGCATCATTGCTGGGCATAACTATAAGTCCCACTTTGCCAAGCTCAATGCATTGGAGGTGGGAGACCGTGTAATCTTCACGGATGTGGAGGGCAATGAGTTCCAATATACTGTGGCAGAGACAGAGGTTATTGATGGTACAGACATTGAGGGCATGAAGTCTGGTGATTGGGACCTGACGCTGTTCACCTGTACGATTGGTGGACGACAGAGAGTTACCATTCGGTGTCAGGAAGCGAATTTCTGACACAAAAACTACTCGGTGCAAAAAATAGACCAGCAGGGGAATCAACCCTTGCTGGTCTTGTTGTTTTTAGGAAGTGGTAGTTGGTGGTCATCTGACAGAGCCGTTCCCAGAGAATGTAGAGAGGTGGCTCTTGAGCGTTGTTCACCGATGATATTTGACAAGGGCCCTGGGAAGGGATAGTCTGTGCAATATTGCGTCACTGTGTCGCCAAGTAGGCTCGTGTTGAAAACAACAATCATTATAGCGGTCCAAATACCATCGATCGGGGTAGCAGTTCAAGGTACGTAGACCAGCACCCCAAGAAAGACCATCCCGATCATATTTCTCTGTATTCACCAAAAGCACTACATACAAAATACATACTACCAATTTTGCATATAATAGGGTATATTCCAATAGAAGGAGAGAACAAGACCATGTTAAGAATAAAAATCGAAGATTGGTACGATATCCACAACGGATACACTCTGTCCTTACAGCCCGGCGTGACCGCCCTGGTTGGTCCCAATGGTGCTGGAAAGACAACTCTGTTAACACAACTTCGAGACTATGCGGCAGACACTGCTCGGAGAAATCGTTTCAAGGTGCTGAACTACAGCAACATGACCGATGGAGGAGACGTCGCAATGCAGAGTTATCTCAGCTGCGGAGATATGACGCAACTGGCCACCGCAATGGTCTCCTCTGAGGGAGAGCGTATCATTGTAAACCTTAGCCGCTTTATCCCAAAAATCAGGCCAGCTATCGAGGTGGCAGAGCAGGAAGGGAAGATCCTTATCATCCTGATTGATGCCATTGATTCCGGGATGTCTATCGACAAACTCCGTGATGTTGCTGAGCTGCTGGACATGATTGCAAAGGATATCGAGGGAAAGAATATCTACCTGGTCATCTCCACCAATAACTATGAGCTGGCTAAGGGGCGCTGTCTGAATCCCCGCACTGGCAAGTATGTATCGTTTGGCAGCTATGAGGAGTACGCTAATTTTATCTGCGGCTTCAAGAAGATGTTTGCGAAGGGAGATGAAAAAGAATGATTTGGGATGAATTGACCCAGAAAGCATTCGAGATTGCCTGCAAGGCCCACGCCGGTCAAGTGGATAGGGGAGGAGTACCTTACATTTTCCACCCGCTCCATGTGGCGGATCAGATGCCAAACTCAACATTGGGCGCTGTGGGCCTGCTCCACGATGTGGTTGAGGATACACCAGTAGCTTTTGAGGACCTCCTCGCCGCCGGCATTCTCTCGCTTACCGCATGAGCTGACAGAGCAGGATCTCAGCCGCCAAAAGCGGTACCGCAAAGCTTTGGAAATCCTGAAGGATGTACCGGATTATACCCAGCTGGACGGCTCAAATCGGATGCTGACCCTGAATGAGCTGCGTACCATTGACCGCCCAGTATGGGTCATGTGCAGACTATGTTTGAAGGGTGGCGCTGGATGGTGCATCGTTCACGAGATCCTTCCTAATGTGGCCATCCTCTTGTCTAAGGAAGAACCGCTGTATGGGAAGTTTGCTGCTAATCTTGCCGACTATGGGAAAATGTGGGGGGCATATCTCTATCCGCCCACCGAATCGGCAGACCCGCTCAGTTACACTTCCGATGGACGACCGCAGGAGGTAAAGCTGTAATGACAAAACAAGAGTTGTTGGCCATGAGTTTGGAGTCCGAGGAAAAGGGGTTTGCGAACATTCGGTCTCTTCAAGCAAGTTGGAACCAGTATGGCGTGGTTCTGCCGGTTCTGGAACAGGCCATTCAAGACAAGGACCTTGAGAGAATTCGTGTGGCTGTTGAAGCTTGCATCCAGCAGAGACCGGAGGGCGACCTGAAAATGGTGCCTCCTGGAAGCGATATCAGCAGAAAACTGATGGACGTTCTTCGCAATCTGAAGATCATCTACAACGTCAGGGCGCTAAAAGGGAAGGTCTTGGAGCTCGCCGATAAGGGGGTACTCCAATGACAAGGGCAGAGGGTTTGACGCTGTAAAAACAGCCGTAGGAAAGCCCACTCCGTAAGGGGTGGAAGGGGTCAGTCAATTATACCTTTCCGGTTCTACGAGCATGTGTTCCGGGATGCAGCCCTCCAGCTCCTGAAGAAGGAACAGCCTGACCACGTCCTGTACGAGATCAAAGACTTCAATCCTGATGGAACACTGACCAAAGTACTGTTCTTCTGCCAGGGGATGTCTGACGAGGAGCTGAATAAGCTGCCCATAGTTCCTCGTCGTCATGTGGGTGCTCATCATCGGGGCGCAGTATGCACCTGATACACAACTATACCAGCCAACAAAAGACCCGTCCGGCTTGCGCCGGGCGGGTTTTCAGCTTTCCAGAAAGTCAGCATAAGCCTTCTTCCGGTGTGGGGTGCTCATTTTGCGAAGTGCTTTATCTATCACCTGACGGACCCGCTCCCGGGTAAGATGATAGTATCGTCCAATCTCCTCCAGGGTCTGGGGCGGCCCGGTAAACCCGAAGCGACGGATAAGGATATCCTCCTCACGGGGATTCAGGGCAACGGCCATTATGGCCAGAAGAGTCTCCCTGAGCGCCGAATTTTCAGCGATTTCTGCGGGGTTAAGAGCTTCCTCATCTTCGAACATATCACCAAAGGTGGTATCGGCGTCGTCCCCTATATAGGTATCCAGAGAGGGATTGTCTGCAGTGACCTTCCGGCACTCACGTACCTTCTCTACGGTCATACCAACTTCAGCCGCGATCATCTCATCGGTCGGTTCAAACCCAAACTCCTGGAGCAAACGGGTGTATACTGAGTTGATTTTCTGGACTCTCTCTACGACATGAACGGGTATCCGAATAGTACGGCCATAGTTGGCAATATCGCGGACAATCGCCTGCTTAATCCACCAGCCGGTGTAGGTTGTCAGCCGGAAGCCCTTATCCGGATCAAACTCATCGATTCCTCTCATAAGTCCCAAGTTCCCGCTCTGGATGAGGTCCAGAAGGGGCAGGCCTTTATTCTGATACCGGCGGGCGATGGAGACGACAAATCGCAGGTTGGCCTCAACCAGCTTATTCTTAGCCCGACCACCGGCGGAAACCAGTTTCTTCAGCTCTTCCTGCTCAAATTCAGATAGGGTATTGCCGTCTTCATCCAAAGCCTGCTGGGCCAGCTGTCCGTCACGGACCTCCAGAGCGAGCCGGTGCTCCTCTTCCTTGGTGAGGATATCATACTGACCAATCTCATGCAGGTAGATGGAGACGGAATCCATAGAACCACCGCCCCAATCGGTGGCGGGGTCAATAGACTCAGAATCCACATCAGAGTCGGGAGTATTGTCATCGGAAATGATTTTAATATGAGCCGCATCAATAGCTTCGTATACGACGTTGAAATCCACATCCTCCAGACCGTCGAGCATCTCAACGACCTGAGTGTCATAAAGCTGCCCCTGCTTTGTGCCGAGGGCAATTAGCTCATCGATTTTTGTGTTAGTAGCCAGCATATGCAAAACCTCCTTTGCCGGGGCTATTCTCGATTGACCTTTACGCCTATATGATATGCGGTTCGTCGGAATTGTATTTCAGAGAATTGATTACAGTTGTTTTGCATATGATGAGGGCATGCCCAATTTGGCAAAACCATACATAATTCAGGAGGAATACAAACATGAAACAGCAAAAGGAAGATTCCCGCAGTGCTCGGATAAAATGTCTGCTCGACGCCATAGAGCAGCTCGGCTATCACAGCGACATCACGAAGGCTGTGGCGGTTATCTTGACCCTGAAGGGGGAAGGCATCCCCGAGGACAAGAGTATAGCCATTGCCATTCGAGTTCTGGATGTCCAAAAACTCTGCCGAGCCTTCATGACCTATGAGGAGCGTGTCCTGGCTGTGCTGCGTTTGGCAGAAATCAACGGAAAAGTTGTTGATGATGACGCCGATAGCAATGTCTATGATGGCGTGGCTGAAGTTCTGGCGTGGGATGACGACGCCCTGGCACACGAGATCGATGAAGCTGGAGCAGAGAGCCTGAACCAGATTGCCGAAGACTATTGGGGGTGTGATATGTGAAAGAACTGTCTATCATCTCCACCAAGCGTATCGAGGACCAGGAGAATGGGTACGTGCTTGGAGCTCGCTGCTTCTTCAAGCTCATGGGGCTTGTCCCCGGGCACCGGTGGTCTACACTGGATTACATGACCTGGCTGACAGACCGACAAAAAGAGTTCCGGACCGAACTGCACAAAACAGGTGAGCATCCGGAGGATTTCTGGGAGGCGTTTAATATCTGGCTGGAAAACCAGGTGGATGGCGATACCTACGTCCTCTACCAGCCAGTCAACCATGAGTTCAATGCGCCACTAGCCGGCCTTAAGAAATGGGGCTTGACAGCAATGGATGCCCGGTATGAAATCATGTGGTCCGGGAAGCTGGAACCTGAGATGACTGCCCAATCCATTGCGGATAACATCAACGATAACCGGCCTGCGGGATATCGTGGGCGAACTGTTGCCATTGGAGATGTGATCGTCCTTAGTCGTGGTGGAAAGCGAATGTCATGGTTCTTTGACAACACTGGATTCGTGGAAATGCAGAACTTTGAGCGGCAGAAATGGCCGGAATTCAAGTTGGATAAGGGAAGAAAATAATTTGAGGGGGAAAATATTATGAAGTATGTTATTTTTTTGTTCGTAGTGATCCTTGCTGTAGTCCGTTTCAGCGTTAAGTTCGAAAACGGGATATACAAGCTGAAAGTGACCATTTTCCCTGTGGTCCCCGACCGGCTGGCCTATATTGGGTGGATTGTCATTCTGGGGTTTTGCCTCTTTGATCTGGTCAGTGGAGCAAGGCCTCAGACTCAGATGGAGCAAATCGCAAAAAATGTTGCTTCTGTT